>Ga0208226_1000032_pt1 | contig 48448 bp, 34 predicted proteins | sample LakMenE18May11ns_FD_150713 | JGI IMG/M metagenome (GOLD analysis project Ga0208226, IMG submission 150713) | Freshwater microbial communities from Lake Mendota, WI - 18MAY2011 deep hole epilimnion ns (SPAdes) | ecosystem: Environmental > Aquatic > Freshwater > Lake > Epilimnion/Euphotic zone ... | reverse complement strand
GGCATCCTCGATATCATCGCTGGTGCTGGTGCTGGTGGCGGCCCAGAAGTTCGAATCTTTAATGGCAACGGACTTACCGTCATTAGATCTTTCTTTGCTTACGCTCAAGATTTCACAGGCGGTGTCAGTGTTGCAAACATCGACTTTAATAACGATGGCATCCTTGATTTAGTGACCGGCGCAGGCCCAGGCGGTGCTCCCCATGTTAAAGTCTTCGATGGTGCTACCAGTTCCATCATCAGCCAATGGTATGCCTACCCAGTATCTTTCACAGGCGGTGTTTATGTCGCAGCAGGCGATATCGGCAACGATGGCAACATCGAAGTCGTTACCGGCGCAGGTTCTGGTGGTGCCCCTGTGGTCGCAGTATGGGACCCTTACACTGGCGCATTGCTCTCACAATTCATGGCTTATGCAGAAGACTTTACAGGCGGAGTTCGGGTTGGCGTTAGCGATGGCAACTTCGATGGCATCCTTGATCTAGTAACTGGCGCAGGCCCAGGCGGCGGCCCTGAAGTCAAAGGCTTCAGCTTCCCAACTTTGGATCTGCTGTTCTCGTTCTTTAGTGGCGACCCCACTAACACCGATGGTGTATTCGTCAGCTAACGATTAAGTGATCTTTACTATCTCATTCCCCATCCACCTCTTTGAAGTGGGTGGGGTTTTCTTTTGACTCTATGATCTTATATAAACATTTACGCTTTCTCTTTTTCTGTTAATCTTTCTCTTTTACTTTCTTTTTTACTTTTGCTTTTTCTTCCCCCAACTCCCAACCCTCTTCCCTCCGGGAAAAGGGCCCTTCGCTTCGCTAGCCCGGGCTTTAACCTTCACCACTTTTACTTACCGTTGATTGATGTGGGTTTGATTAAAGACAGAGGAGTTGCGATGGGGAAGCCCCACTGCAACTCCTCCATTTGAACCTTTGGATTTTGAACCTAAAGAGATGTTTAAATATATTTTGCCCTTCCTTGAACTTAATGGCCAGTTCGGCAGGCTCACTGACCGTACCGAAGGAACCCCGGTCCCTGAGCCTGTCGAAGGGGGCGCGCTACTTTGTCCACAATGAGCGGCGGATGTGGAAAACGACTATTAACGGTATCTCTTGTCTTACAAGCCTGAAGCGCAAGCAAAGGTTCTTCAAATACATGTTTACTATTCACACATTATTCCTTCGCTTGCGCTTCAGGCTTGTAAAGATATGCAATAAAAAGTTGTGTTCGCCCCGCGCCTTGGTCACTTTTGCCCACCTTCAATCTTTTCCCTGAGCTTGCCGAAGGGGCCTTTCCCAAACAGTATATTTATACCGTCGCTTACGCATCCGGCTCTGAAAGATTTGTTTTGTTTCCGTGCCTCTGCTTCTGCCTCTGCTTATTCTTATTTCCGTGTTCTGCTTCTGCTTATTCTTCCTTCCGTGAAATTCCGTGTTAATCCGTGGCAAATGCTTTTGCGCATCTTCTGTTAAATAAGAAAACCGGCGCAGGAAGAAAATGTGGGAAGAGCACTGAGCGCATTTATCCCAGATCGATCCAATCGCCTGGATTGGGCACCAAAGCGTTAACACCAGTCTGCGTTTTAACCGCTTTTGCCCATGCGTGAGCATCTTGCTTGATCATGTCGAAAGTATTGTAGTGCATCGGTATCACCTTTTTAGGCATCAGAAAACCTACCGCTTTGATCGCATCTTCGGGCCCCATGGTGTAGTTGTCGCCAATGGGCAACGCTGCTAAGTCGATCCCTTCCTCACCAATTAGTTTCATATCCCCAAACAGGCCCGTATCTGCAGCATCATAGAAACAAAATTTGTCGTTAAAGCGAATCAGGAAGCCACAGGGGTTTCCGCCATTACTTCCATCGGGCAACATCGAACCATGGAAAGCGAGAGTGAGTTTTACTTTTCCAAACGGGAATTGAAACGCTCCGCCATGCTGCATCCCATGAGCTTTAACCCCTTTGGATTCCATCCAGCCACTGATTTCGTAATTGCAAATGACGGTTGAATTGCAACGCTTAGCAATTTCGATGGTGTCGCCTACATGGTCGCCATGGCCGTGCGAAACAAGAATGAAGTCCGCTTTTAGATCAACAGCATTAAGGGTCGCTACGGGGTTGCCCGTAAGAAAAGGATCGATAAGGATTTTGTGGGAGTTGGATTCGATGTAGAAACAAGAATGCCCGAGCCATTGAATTTTGGTTGTCATGCGCCTGAATACCTTAATTAAGAGAAGGGGGAGGGCGTTTGATCTATCCCAAAGCACCTCGTTTACCCCAGTCAGCAAAAGTATAATCGGAGTCGCCTTCGCAGGGAAAGTGAAACCCGTTACAATTTATACTAGTTTACGGAAAGAACCAGTAAAGGATGGGAATGGATTCTTCACAAGCGAAAAAAGAAAAGCCGGTCAGGAAGTTGAATCAGCGGTTATTGAAGTTGTTTCGTCTGGGGTGGAAAACCATCGCAGGGGGAATGTTACTTTTAGCTGTAGTGTTGTTGAGTGCGAAATTTCTGTTGGCAATCGGGTTGTTACGCCCTTGGTTGGATAAGACTGCAAGTGACATTGCTGATTTTCAGATACGGGTGAATGAGTGCGACCTTGGAGTATTTGGCACCACATGCATTCGCAAAATCGATGTATTTGAAACCGATTTAAAAAAGCTTGAGCCCTGGTTGAAAATTGGCTCGATGGAGACCGATGTTTCGCTGTTGCGTTTGATATCGGGGCAGGTGGTACCAGAATCGGTGGTGGTTCATAACGCTTCGGTAACATTACACTTCGATGATAAAGGGGATTTGCAGACGAAGCTTCCCAAAAGTAAAAATAATACTCCGCCTAAAATGCCCAGACTCTTTTTGAAAAATGCAGACTTCTGTCTTAAGCAGGATGGCAGGCCCCCTTTGATTATCAAGGGAATTGAGGGTGAAGCATGGCGGGATGAAAGGAAGGATTTGATATTTGTCGCAACATTAAAGGACGAAATCTGGGGGAGCTGGAACCTTCGTGCCAGAGTAGAACCAGGCGATGGCGACTCCGAACTTAATCTGAATACGCTTGAGGTTTCGTTATCGAGGGACTTGTTGGAAAGCCTTCCGTTTGTGCCGAAGGTTACGTGGGATCATGTGAAATTAAATGGGCTGACCTCGGTGATGATGGATTTATTTTTTGATGGGAAGAAAGATAGTGTTGATTACAAAATTGGGCTCGAGCCTAAAAAAACATCGGTAAATATTCCGATCATCAACTTGGATGCTGTAGATGCCCAAGGGAAGGTTGATATCGATAATGGTCTGGTAAAAATCCGCGAAGTTCAGGGTCGTGCTGCCAATGGTATTATCGAATTGATCAAGGCGGAATTAGACTTTCGCTCCGATAATTATCAGATGGATTATGATCTTAAAATCAAAGAGATGAGGATTCAAGATTTGCCCGATGCCTGGGGTCTAAGGGATAAAAAGGGCAATTCATTTGTGCAGGGTGTGGTTGCGGGTTGGGCTAAGTTGAAATTTCTGCACGACCCCGTGAAGGGTATGCAAACTTCAGGTTCGGGCCTGGGGTTAATCGAGCAGGCCAAGCTTTTGGGGTTTTCTGCAAAGCCTATACCATTACAGCTTAAATCGGATGGTGCAGGGTTCAAGCTGGCGCCTTTGCCTGCCAAACCAGGGCTTTTGCCTGCGGTGCCTAAGACCGAAAAGTTGCCCCCTAAGCTTCAAAGCAACAACTCTCTTTTCTTTCAGACTGAAGTTCATTTTGAAGATATTCCCGCTCGTGATCTTTTTGCCATGCTCGGCGCCAAAGCCCCTGATGTTATAGCGGGCAAATTAAAACTTGATTTGCAAGTTGGCTTCCCGTTCGAAAAGGTTCATGATTATCAATCCTATCTTGGGCAGGCCCGGGTCGAGTTTAAAAACATGTTGTTGTCTGGCATTCCTGTCTCAGATTTTCAAGCGGATGCCCAGATGCAAAATGGCGTGATTGTACTTTCGGAATTGGTAGCAAAGCTAGGGGCGAAAGGGGAGCCAGCCAAGGGGAAAATTGCACCAGGTGAAATCATCGCAGCGGGCAGAATAGATATACGTGAAAAAGGGGTTGTTCACCTGCGGTCGCAGGCATCCTCTGTACCGATGGGGCTTTTTTCGATCTGGATGCCTGAACTTGGTAAACAAACTTCGAGCACGATTTCCTTTGGCTTGGATGCGAAAACTACAGTTGCAAAAGCGCTTGATCTTTCAGCTTGGGAGGCTGGTTCTCTGTTTCGGATAGATAATTTTTCCTTCAGGGATTTGTTATTTCCCACAATTGAGGGAAGGCTTAATCTTTTTCAAGGCAGATTGGAAGCCTCTGAACTTGTATCCTCTTGTCAGGTTGGGAAACTTTCGGGCCAAGCCACACTTCACCTAAATCATTCCATGCCCTTTCAGTGCAAACTTAATGTTAAATCCTTGGATTCTAGTAATGCGTACCTTCTTTTCAGCAAGGAAAAGCTTTTCTTTGATCCCAATGGTTTGGGCGAGATTGAGGCCATTGCCTCAGGTACTTTTTCACCATTCGATTGGAAATCTTCCGGAAAGCTTCTTTTCGACAAGTTAACCTTGGGCCGATTTTTGTTAGAAAAAAATCATGTTGAATGGCGAATTTATCCTAACAAAATTGTTTTTAATGATGCGGGCGGAAATTTCATGGGCGGAAGGTGGAGCGCGGATGCTGAAATACCTCTCGCTTCTCTTAGCACTGGAAATATCAAATTTAACATCCAAGATATTGATGCGGGGTTATTGGTCCGAACTGCAACGGAAAAAGAACTCCCCATTAAAGGAAAGTTAGGCGGAATCATTCAAACCAACTTCTCCGCCCAAGATAATAATGGCGAAAGAGAAGTTCTTTTCGCAGCAGATCTTAACTCCTCTGGGTATGAAATTTTGGGAATCCCACTAAGGCAGACCAAAGCCTTTATCAACTGGAAACGGGGTTCCCTGCAGGGGAATGTGAATACTGAATTTGCGGAAGGGCATGGGAAATTAGACTTTAATCTTAGTTCGGGCTCCAAGGCTAAAATGACCGGGAACCTGAATATCAATGGTATCAAAATGCGCCAAATCCTTGTAGCTATGGATGCAAATGATCAACTGAAAAGACTGGATGCGGTTTGTAATTTGGATTTGCCCTACGAGATGAATGTCGACAATCTTCAACTTTCCGCAAATGGGAAACTCGTATTAAACAGAGTCAGCCATTCGAATTATTTACTCAGTGATTTGTTGCAGGGGAATGTGGTGGTGGAAAAGAACGAGATCACCATCAAGGATATCGGGGGAAATCTGGCCGATGGGCAATTGCGCGGCATAGCAGTACTTAACTTGGAAAACATGGAAAGCAGTTTTTATAAAGGTACGCTTAACCACGCAGAGATGGGGAAACTTTTTGCTCCCTGGATGGCAAACCTCAAACCCTCTGGGAAGTTGGATACAAGATTTAGCGGGAAACTCGGACGGGAAATAACTGCGAATGGCGAAGCATTTGCAATCGGGCTGAAGTTTTATGGGGCAGATTTCGGGGATTGGAGATCACCTTTTGATTATTCTGTCGCTCCTTCGAGAGGGGTGGGGAATTTTGTAATGCGTGATATTTCCGGATCCGTTGCGGGTGGCAAGGTATATGGCGCAACCGAATACCGCTGGGGTGTGGGTAATTCCCTTACGGGAAATCTCCGCTTTCAGTCGCTGGAAATGAAGGCGCTACAGGCGCAGTTTAGTGACACCAGGTCGCCCGGGTCGGGAACGGTTCAGGGGAAACTTGTTTTTGCAGGCAGAGATGTTAAATCTTTGGATAATATTACTGCCAATCTCGAAGGCACTCTAACCCACAGTAGGGCGCAGGGAATTCCCATCGTGAGGGATTTGGTTCCTTTCCTGCCTGGTGTTGCGACCGGGACTTTTTTTGACAAGGGCGAATTAAAAGCCCGCATGGATCGGGGCATCATTCGTATTCAAAGGCTTGCTCTTTCCAACGCTCTGGTTATGGTTTTGATCGAAGGAAATATTTCTTCCCAAGGGCAGATGGATCTTGAAGCTACCGCAAGAACGGGCAGTCTTTCTGTGCTTCCCGAGGCGATGCGAAACTTGGGGTTAAAAATGCCAGCGATTGGCGCAGTCCCCCTTGATGTTATTTCCCAGGCGACTGGCGCACTTGCAGCAGGTATTTTGCATTATAAAATCACTGGGAATTATAAGAACCCAATTGTTAAGAGCGTGCCACTCACCCTACTTACAGAAGAGTCCCTACGCTTTTTCTTTGGCAGGCTAACACCAGCCGGTCAGTAATTATTTTCGTGCTTCTCCTCTTGCAAGCAATTTTATTTCTGGTAAACCGCCGTCTATGTGGGGGTTTTGTTGTTAAATTGGAAGAAATAAGTCGAACAGGCATGAAAATCAAACAGGGGCTAATCTTTAAACTGATTTGGATCATAGGGATGCTGGCGCCCGTAAGTGGTTGCCAAAGCCCCATGTCTATCTTTTCTGTTTGCCAAGATGGAAACACTTTGCTTGATTCTGCCCGTAACATGAAAAACACTGTGACCGAAATTCCACAAGTCCCCAGAGAATTAGATAAGGGTTTAACTTCATCCCTTACTGCGGAACCAGGTGATGTCTTGCTGGTTCAACCTGCAGACCTTGATTCACCAATCAGACTTCCAGGTGATCAGCCTGTATTGCAGGACGGGACTATAAGTTTAGGAAAATATGGCCGTTTGCCGGTTGCAGGAAGAACCCTTGATGAAATCGAATCGATGGTTAAGGCGCAAATTAGTTCTGTTGTAAAGGATGCAGGCCCCATAACCATTAGGTTGGTAAATCGACAAAGCAAAGTCTTTTATGTTGTAGGCGAAGTGAATGCTCCAGGAACTTTCCCTCTTACAGGCCGTGAAACGGTTCTTGATGCCATCTTGCAGGCAGGCGGTTTGAATGATAAAGCTTCTCGGACAAATATCGTGGTTGCAAGGCCGACCCCGCCAGGAAGTTGTCGAATCGTACTTCCAGTATGTTTCAAAGAAATTGTGCAATTAGGCGATACGACCACGAATTATCAGCTTGCGCCCGGGGATCGGGTGTTTATCCCTGCCAAGGATTTCTGGAAAGATAAATCGCCTATTGCTAAAGGGCCTAACCCCTTGTGCTGCAAGGATCAGGAAGCTTGCAAGATTCCTAAGATAAAAAATTGGGTGGGTGAAGCCCCTCCTCTAGAAGAAAAACCGATAGAAGAAAAGCCGATTTCTCCCATATCTCAGAAGTAGCCCCTAAAGCGCCTGCTTCTATTTAAAACTTTCATAATTGATTTTGTTATCTTTTCAGGAAAAGCTGGATTTTTAGCTCCCGCTTCTGTTAAAATAATGATGTGGAGATTAGCCCCAAAGTTAAAGGAAAATAATATGAACTATGATTCTAGTATGCAGGAAATGACTTACGCAGGCTCTGCTAGGCTTACCTTTATTAAAAAAACATACGCACACTTGGCTGGTGCAATACTAGCATTTGTTGCCCTTGAAACCGTTCTTTTACGAACCATAACCGAACAACAGATCATGTCAGTTTTTGGCGGTTCATCATGGTCGCTGTTGATCGTAATGCTTGCCTTCTGGGGCGCTAGTTATGTTGCCACTATGTTGGCCCAGTCTGATTCTGCCCCCGCTATACAATATCTGGGACTTGGCCTCTATGTAGTTGCAGAAAGTTTAATTTTCCTGCCGATTCTTTATGTCGCTACTCATTACATGAAGGATCCTAACCTGATTCCCGCTGCAGGGGCTCTCACGCTTTGCGTTTTTGCTGGCCTAACTATTTCCGTGTTTGTAACTGGTAAGGATTATTCTTTTCTGGCTCCTGCCCTTTCGGTGGGAAGCATGCTGATTTTTGGTCTGATTATTTGTTCGATGATCTTTGGTTTTTCATTGGGGCTTATCTTTTCTTTTGCGATGGTGGGGTTCATGAGCGCATACATTCTTTATGAAACCTCGCAGGTCATGTTGAATTTTCCTACGAACAAGCATGTTGCAGCTGCCTTAATGTTGTTTTCTTCAGTCGCAACCTTGTTCTTTTACATCTTGAGAATCCTCATGGCTTTCAGCAGTCGTGATTAATTTCGGGTTGCCGTAATAATAATTAAAAGCCTCCCATATTAACATTGGGGGGCTTTTTTCATGCAATATCAATGCTTTTACTCCGAACAACCTGCCAATTATCACAATATCGATGCTGATAAATCCATGGAATCTTAATTATTTTGTTGTGTTATAATAAAAATACCGATACTTTAAATAATTAACATTGTTTAATTAAATGTTAACCCTGCCTTATTCGAGTTCCTGCCTTTTGGATTTAATAGCATTAATTTGGGGAGAGTGATCATGAAATCGTGCTGCCAATGGAAACAGATTTTAGCTGTTTGCGTGGTTGTGCTATTTGGATTGCATGACACGGCCCGTGCCGAAGTTCAACTTCCTGATGGCACCGTAATTAAAACAGTCGATTTTGAAAAACATATCGTTGGTCTCTTTGGCCGATCTGGCTGTAACCTTGGTTCCTGCCATGGTTCCTTTCAAGGTAAAAATGGTTTTAGGCTTTCCCTTTTTGGCTATGAAGCAGAAAAAGATGGTATTTCCGTTAGTAGGGAAATGAATGGCAGGCGTATCGATTTAGGTAACCCTGATAATAGTCTTTTGCTTTTGAAAGCCATGGGTTTGACCGAGCACGCAGGTGGCAGAAGGTTTTCTGCAGGTTCTTGGCAGCACAAGTTGATTAAGGATTGGATCGTTCAGGGTGCCCCCCTTACCAAAGGCAGTGGCGAAATCAAATCCCTTGATGTCACCCCTAAAGAAATCCCCTTCAATAAGCCAGGCGAAAAAATCAATCTTAAAGTGATGGTTTCCTTTGCAGATGGTACCAGTGAAAATATCACTGCCCTTAGCGAATTCCGAACCTTGGACGATGGCGTTGCTGAAGTCAGTTCCACCGGTTTAGTTACTAGCAATCGCGCAGGGGACACTTCGATTATTGTTGCTTATCGTGGCACCGTATTTCCAGTGCGCGCCATGGTTCCGCTGGATGTAAAGCCCGGTTATAAGTATCCGAGTGTGCCTGAAGTTAATTACATCGACAAGCTTGTTTTTTCGAAGCTAAAGAGGCTTAATATCGAACCTAGTGGGCTATCAGGCGATGCAGAGTTTTTGCGCAGAATCACAATTGATGTGATAGGCACTTTGCCCAGCCCTAATGATATTCGTGCATTTGTTGCGGATAAAGATACCAACAAACGAACCAAAAAAATCGATGAACTGTTGAAGCACCCGATGCATGCAGCCTTATGGGCAACGAAGCTAAGTGATATTACTGGTAATAATACCGATGCCATCGAAAACCCCCAAAACCTTAGGGTCAAAAAAAGCCAAATGTGGCATGATTGGTTGAGGAAGCGCGTTGCAGAAAACATGGCCTACGACAAAATCGTTGAAGGTGTACTTTGTGCAACCAGCAGGGATGGCGAAACACCCGAAGACTATGTAGTTAAAGTCAATAAACTTGATGAAGAATTGACCAAAGGATTTGTTGAATCTTATTCAGATAAACCCACATTAGATTTGTTCTGGCGCAAACAAGGTGCAGTAACTTTAGACCAGTGGGGCGAAAAAACGGCTGCAGCATTCATGGGCGTTCGTCTGGAATGTGCCCAATGCCATAAACATCCCTTCGATCGCTGGACCCAAGCTGATTATCGTTCCTACGCAAACGTATTCACACAGTTAGCCTATGGCGCTTCCCCTGAAGCTAAAAAGGTGATTGATGCTGAAAATGCAGAACGCAAGAAAAAGGCAACAGGAACAAACAACAATAATATTAGCGTCGTTAAAGAGGTTTATTTAACTTCTGCAGCAGTAGGCAAGGGCGGTGCCAAGGGGCTAACTCATCCTGAAACGAATCTTCCGCTGGTGCCCAAGGCTTTGGGTGGCCCTGAAATTAAAATGGAAGCAGGCGTTGATGCCCGCAGGAAGTTGTTTGAATGGTTGAAAACTACTGATAACCCTTACTTTGCACGAAGCTTTGTTAATCGTGTTTGGGGCCATTACTTTGGCGTCGGTATCGTAGATCCACTCGATGATTTTTCAATCGCCAACCCTCCCTCCAATCCAGCATTGCTAGACGCTTTGGCCAAGGATTTTATCGACAGTGGCTTTGATATCCGTAAGCTCGAAAAAACAATTCTTTTGTCCCGAGTTTACAACTTAACTTATGTGCCAAACGAAACCAACCAGTTTGATGATAACAACTATTCCCATTGCTTTATTCGCCCAATGATGGCGGAAGTGGTAGTGGATGTACTTTGTGCAGCAACAGGTATGGTTGAAAACTTTGGTGCAGAAGCTCCTAAGAATGCCAGAGCTATTGAAGTCGGGGCTAGCAGGGTTAATTCCAGCATTAGCTATGCATTCCGAATTTTTGGCCGACCCCCTCGCACCGCAGCTTGCGATTGCGAAAGATCCATGGAACCAGCTTTGCCCCAGAAATTATATTTGATGGCTGATACCAACCTGCAAATCAAGGTTGAATCGCAAGGCAACATGATCAAGAAAATACTTGCAGATTTCTCCGATGACCAAAAAGCACTCGACGAAATGTTTCTTTCTACTTTAAGTAGGTTGCCTAACGATCGAGAAAAGAAACACTTTGAAGAATATCGTGCCAAAAGCATGGATAGAAAAACGGCATTTGTCGACACCCTTTGGGCGTTGCTGAATACCAAGGAGTTTATTTTTAATCATTAATGTTTTGTCGGCTTGTTAATCACAAGCAAAGTTCCAAGTTTGCCCTGGAACTTTAGACAAAATGGAACCTAAGGGCATCAAAGGATTTATCATGGGTACTAATTTTGCTTCGGATTGCGAAGGTTTTAACCGCCGTAACTTCTTGAGAATCGGCGCAGGTGCAGGCCTTCTTGGCCTTAGCCTTCCCGAAATCTTAAAACTAGAAGCCCAATCCGCTGCTAAAAGAAATGGCGTTTCATCTTCCAAGAAAGCTGATTCCATTATTATGGTCTGGCTCGCTGGCGGACCTGCAACCATCGATATGTGGGATCTAAAGCCAGATGCACCCGAAGGCATTCGTGGCGAATTCAAGCCAATTAATACCTCTGCCGCTGGTATTCAAATCAGCGAACATTTGCCCAAGATGGCGAAAATCGCAGATAAAACCACCATCGTTCGCTCCATCTATCACTCCATCCCTTCCCATGGCCCTGCAACGGTGTTCATGACTACTGGAAACAAGCCAACCCCAGCTCTTCAGTACCCTGCAATGGGTTCGCTGGTTAGCAAGCTGGTAAAGGGTGAAGAAGGCGTACCTTCCTATGTTTCATTCTCGGATATCCGCGGAGGCACCGCTGGTTCATCTGGTTACCTAGGCACCGCCTACAATCCCTTCTTGGTCGAAGGTAATGCAGGTTCTGCTGATGGTAAAGGAAGCAAAGGGTCCCTTAAAGTGCGTGGCATTCAACTTCCTACCGACTTCACCTTGGAAGAATTGAACAACCGCGACAAATTGCTTGCTGGCTTTGATTCAACCTTCCGCGAAGTGGATAAAAAAGCTGACCTTATCCAAGGCTTTGATGCTTTCCATCAACAAGCTCTTGATATCCTTCGTTCCGACAAAACCCGCAAGGCTTTTGATCTGACTCAGGAAAAACCTGAAACCAGGGCTCGTTATGGTGCTGATAACTTTGGCCAAAGCGCACTTGCTGCAAGGCGACTTGTAGAATCTGGCGTACGCTTTGTAACCATTAGCATTGGCGGTTGGGATACCCACAATAAAACCTTCGAATCGCATTCGAAGAAGTTGCAACCTACCTTAGATAACACCCTTTCAGCGCTTATTTCCGATCTTTCTGATCGCGGAATGCTGGACCGAACCATGGTATATTGTGCGGGCGAATTCGGCCGTACCCCTAAGGTTAACAAAAATGTTGGCCGTGATCACTGGGCCAGATCAATGGCTGTGGTTCTTGCAGGTGGCGGATTCAAGCGTGGTTATGCTCATGGAACCACCGATGGCCAAGGCATGGCTGCTGCAACCGACCCTTGCCTTCCTGATGATGTTTCATCGACGATTTTTGCTAACCTTGGAATCGATCCCAAGACCGAGCTTAATTCCTCAACAGGCAGGCCAATCCAGTTGTTCCGCGAAGGAACCGTTGTGGATAAATTGCTTGCTTAATTGGAATTTAAACCAAAGACCCCCAGCTAATCCCTGGGGGTTTTTTTATTGCCTTTAGATAGAGCAAAGTAATCAAGATGCAAAATATGGACGCATGTTTGGTTTTATGCGATCATAATTAGTCTGTTAATTTTCTGTTGCGGGGTGAAGCCATGTTTAAGCGATACATGATTTTGGTGGGCCTGTTTTTTGTAGTTGTAAATAATCAAGCCAGTTCAATTCAGATCACTCAGCCAGCGATTTCCGAAATGATTAAATCATTAGGGGATTCCTCGTTTGAAGTTCGTGAAAAAGCAGAAAAAGATTTGGGATTAGCAGGCGAACCAGCGTTAGAGCAATTACGCAAGGCAAGAAAAAGTGAAGATCCAGAAATTAGGCGCAGGACTGAATCGCTGATCAAAAAGATTGAGACAGAATCTGATAATAAGAAGTTGATTGATCCAAAGAAAATTACCATGAAGCATTTGGATGCCCCCGTTACAGAAGTGATAGCAGATTTGGTGAAGCAATCGGGGTATCGAATTATTTTGGAAGATAAGAGCCGTGCGTTGGAAACAAAAAAGATCAGCGTAGAATTGAAGGGAGTTCCTTTTTGGGAGGCGCTTGAAACAATATCAATGAAGGCAAATTTGGTAGAAGTAGCAGGCCTGCAAGGGGTAGCGGGGAATCCTATTAGGGTTGAATTTCCTAAGCCGAATGTATTTCCAAGAGCCGTACCAAAACTAGTGCCTCCACCAGTGCCCCCAAAAGAAGTGGAAGAGCCAAAGAAGGGCGTAAAAAATGATGGGGGGTCGCAGGCTATCCGGGTTTTATTTGCACCTCAGGAAAAAGCTCAGCCAGTTGCGCCTCCTGCAGTTTTGCCCCAACCTTTATTGCCTCCAGGAATTGGGCTTGGGCAAGTCTTTGGGCAGATTGCAATAGGGATGGACCAAGCACCTGCCGGAAGGGGCAAAGAAAATGTGATCATTCTTAAAGAAGGAAAATTCGATCTATTACCAACTGATAACCGGTCTGCTTACAGGATTCGCTTGTTAAAAACTCCTGAAACAGTATTTGGAAAACCTGATGACAAGCATATCCTAATTGGGTTGGAAGTTACTCCCGAACCCCGGTTTAAATTGCAGGAAATCACCGGAGTAAAAATCACGAAAGCAGTTGATGAATCTGGTCAGATATTAGAGCAAGATACCAATATTTCGCGCAAGGATATACTTGCCCCGCCTATGCCAGGTAGGATTATAGCAAGGCCTATTCAAGCACTAGGTCAAGAAGGAAAAGCAGGTGCGGTTGATTCTAAAGTGCCGATTCATTTTCTTAAGGCACAAAAAGATTCCAAGAGCATTCAGATGCTTGAAGGAAAGCTTATTTTGCAAGTGTTGGACGATTCAAAACCTATCCTTGAAATAACGAATATCGAGAAGGAAGTGGGAAAAAAGATCGAAGGAAAATCAGGCGCATGGATTAAAATTAACGAGTGCAGAAAAGATGCTAAAGGCTTTCACTCTCTGCGCATTGAATATGATATCCCGGCTGATGCGGTTGCTGCAAATGCTCAAAATAATCGGATCCAATTTGGAAACATTGGGGTGCAGAACAATATTATTATTCAGAATGGTCAATTTAATATGGTTGGCGGTGCAGGCCCTGCAAATTTGGGCGGGTTTAAAATCCTTGATGCAGAGGGCAAAGCTTTGACCCCCAATTCTTCTTCCACCAGCATGCAGGTTGGCCCGGGTGGCACCAAGCGAAGTATAAATGTCACCTATCCCGCAATCTCGAATGCGCCTTTTAAAATCGTATACGAAGGAGGAACTCCAATCGCTGTTGAAGTACCTTTCAGTTTAAAGCTGGTCCCACTGCAGTAATTTTTTACTGGGGGAGATTTTCGGTTGGCTTGATGCGGTCGCCATGCGCCTGCCTCATCAGTACCCGATTGATTACCTGAAGAAATGCAACAGCACTGGCTTCAATAACATCGGTACTGACAGCCCTGCCATTAAGTACCTTGCCTTCAAATAATGCTTCGATTTGAGCTTCGCCTTGGGCATCTTCCCCGACGGTGACATTTCTCAGGCGATAATCTTTCAGGGTAACATTCACGCCTGTAAGTTTTGAAATAACTTTGAAAACTGCGTCCACAGGGCCGTCCCCAATGCAAGCATCTCGAACAATATGGCCATCTTTATGCCAAAGGGCAACAACAGCGGAAGGAATGGTTCCAGTGCCCGCATTGCAAGTAACGGCTTCCAAAGTCCAAATGGTAGGATCGGAATGAATTTTCGCTTCGGCAAGTGCTTCGATATCAGCATCATAGATGACTTTTTTACGGTCTGCTAGGATTTTGAAATCGTCGAAGAGCCTTTGGAACTGAGCTTCATCAAGGTGATAGCCCAACTCTTGTACTCTTTGCTTTAAGGCGTGCCTGCCACTATGTTTGCCAAGTACCAGATCGGTTTGAGCCAAGCCGATATCAACTGGGTTCATGATTTCGTAGGTGGATCTTTCTTTGAGCATGCCATCTTGATGAATGCCTGCCTCATGGGCGAATGCGTTTTGTCCAACGATTGCTTTGTTGCGTTGTACTTGAATTCCCGTGACATGGGAGACAAGCTTACTGGTGGAGAATATTTTTTTGGTGTTGATGTTGGTTTCCAGCTTGAAGTAGTCCTGACGGGTTTTAATAGCCATCACAACTTCTTCAAGTGCGCAGTTTCCAGCTCGTTCACCGATGCCATTGATGGTGCATTCGATTTGTCGGGCACCTTCTAAAACTGCCGCAAGGCTATTCGCAACGGCAAGGCCAAGATCATCATGGCAATGCACGCTCAGAATAGCTTTTTCAATCCCCCGGACATTTTTTTTCAGGTGAGCTATCACCTTGGCGTATTGTTCGGGCATGGCATAGCCCACGGTATCGGGAATATTAATCGTTGTAGCGCCGGCCTCGATTGCTTTTTCAACCACTTCCGTAAGGAAATCGAGTTCGGTACGAGCAGCGTCTTCGGGGCTAAATTCTACATCATTCAAGTAGCTTTTAGCTCTTTTAATACCATCGACAGCCCTGCGTACGATTTCTTCTTTGGCCATGCGTAGTTTGAATTCGCGATGAATGGCACTGGTTGCAAGGAAAACATGGATGCGAGGTTTGGGGTTGTCTTTGAGGGCTTCCCAAGCGCGATCGATATCAGGGTTATTGCAACGGGCGAGGCCGCAGATAATCGGGCCATGAATCTGCCTGGCGATTTCCCGGACGGATTCGAAATCCCCAGGAGATGCAATCGGGAACCCAGCTTCGATTACATCGACGCCTAGGTCGCGAAGAGCCATTCCCACTTCAAGTTTCTCAGCGAGGTTCATGCTAGCGCCTGGTGATTGCTCGCCATCGCGAAGAGTGGTGTCAAAAATGATGATCTTATCCTGGCTCATAAAAAACTCCCGACAAAAAAAAACCGGAACCTTTTGGCTCCGGGGTTATCATTCTCGTTTAGGTTGTAATCAATTTCGAGAAAAATCCCCGGTTCATCCCTTGAAGGGAAGAATAAGGAGAAGCTCAAGAAGTAGTAATTTTCGATTCATAGTTAGAGGTTATAATAGGGTTAAAACTTGATTCATGCAAGCTTTCTGGGTGTTATTGGGATACATTTACCAAATTTTGGTTCCAATTACCCGGTTGACTGGATCGGAAATCTGTGCGAATGTAGACAAATGAGTGTTTGTTACCCGCCTTCTTTCCTGATGATTTGCAGGAGTTAATAATGAATATCCGAGAACAGCGCCGCAGTTTTATTAAGAAAAGTTCTACACTTGCAGCAGGCTTGATGGTTGCTCCGGGAATCATCAGAGCCCAAGAAAATAAGCCAAAGCTTAACATCGGATTGATCGGGTTATCTGGGAAAGGGGCATCGAATCTGGCGGGGGTTTTAAGTGAAAATATCGTTGCCCTTTGCGATGTAGATGAAAACAACGCCGCCAAGGCAAGAAGCGCTCATCCTAAGGCTAAGTTTTTCCAAGACTATCGGAAATTAATCGACCTCAAGGAACTTGACGCTATCGTGGTTAGCACTCCAGACCATGTGCATGCCGTGCAAGCCATTGCAGTTATGCAATCTGGCAGACCTGTTTATTGCGAAAAACCTTTGGCCCATTCGGTGCTAGAGGTTCGAAAGATGGTGAAAATCGCAAACGAAAAAGGGCTAGTCACCCAAATGGGAACGCAAATTCATGCGGGGAATAATTACCGCAGAGTTGTTGAAATTATACAAGCAGGCGTATTGGGTGAAATTAGTAGAGTTCAGGTATGGGTCAATTCTCTTCCGAATATTCGAACCCTTTCCAAGACCCCAGTAACAGTGCCTGCCGGTTTTGATTACGATCTTTGGCTTGGGCCCGTTGCCCATCGGCCTTATGATCCTGCCTTTACGCACTTCAACTGGAGATATTTCTGGGAGTTTGGTGGCGGAGTGTTTGCAGACATGGCATGCCATTACATGGATCTTGTGCATTGGTCTCTTGATTTGCGAAAGCCCCTAACCGTTGAGGCAATTTCGAAAAGGATTCAAACAGGGGATCAAACTGTTCCAGATCTTGTTAAAGCGGATTATAACTATCCTATGAGGGGTAAAAAGCCTGCTGTGCATCTTACTTGGTATAACGGCGTAAAAGGGCCAGGTTGGGATCATGTAGTACCTTACCATGGTTTTGCTTCAGGAATTCTTTTCGAAGGAACCAAAGGTCAGTTGATCGCAGATTACTCGAAGTATAAACTTATGCCCGAAGATAAGTTTAAGGGATTTACCGCGCCACCTGCCACCATTCCTAATTCAATAGGCCATCATCAGGAATGGGTTGATGCCATAAAAAATAAGAAAGTGACCACTTGTAATTTTGATTACAGTGGTGCGCTTGCAGAAACTGTTTTGCTGGGTAATGTCTCGCTTCGTAGTGGTGCGAAAATAAGTTGGGACGATGCCAAAGGCACTACTGGGAACAAAGACGCAGATAAATTCTTATTCAGGGAATATCGAAAAGGCTGGACTTTGTGATTGTTGGAAATCACTAGTTAAAAAAGAACTGGATGGTTTTGACGAGAAACACATTCAGAATAAGAACCGAGATGATGGAGCTAACAACGCCTTGGGTTGCAGCTTTGCCTACCCCTTCGGTTCCGCCTTCGGTTTCCATGCCGTAGTAGCAACCCGAGATTCCAATTGCGAGTCCGAAAACGAAGGTTTTCCCCAATGCGGGCAGTGATTCTCGTAAGGTTAGAACTCTTAGCACTTCGTTTTGATATTGAGAAAAACTCATCGAGCCGGTAAGGGATTCCGTTAAAAATCCTGAGTAAATCGCCAAGTATGCCGTGAATACTGTAAGGATTGGAAGTGAGATTACGCATGCTAAAATTCTGGGTGCTATCAACGCCTGCATCGGCCTTATTCCCAAAAGCGTAAGAGCGTCAATTTGTTCTGTTTGTTTCATTGAGCCAATTTCCGCAGCAAGGCTTGAGCCCGATCTTCCTGCAAGAATCAGTGCCGAACATAATGGCGCAAATTCAACGACCACTGCCAGTGCCAAGGCTTGGGGCAGGTATGCCATTGCAGATGGACCTGCGACATTTACCAAGGCATCGCGCAAATGAATCCAAACTACGACCCCGATTGCCAGCCCTGCAATAATCGCCAAGGGAAGGGCGCCAATCAAGGTTTTGTAAGTTTGGCGAATTAATTCCTGCGGAGTTTTGAACGCAAACGGAAGTTGATAAACAGCTTCCAATGTGAACATTATCCCGTGGCCTATTTGTATCAGAGTATGCATTTCAAGCCTTTCAAGATTTCCTGGCGGTAAAGGTCCAGTGCCTGTTGGAAGACTGAATTACGGTGAAGGCCTCAAAGCCAAATAGCTTTACCATTTCCCGAACTTCTGTGAGAGATAGCGAAGCGTGAAGCGAATCTGTAAACAATTGTTTTTGTTTAGGCGTGGCATCGCCTGCATGCAGATTGACTATGTTTTGAAGTTCGGCAATAGAATCGGGGCGAAGTAAATCACGGATAAATAATAACCCGTCTTTTTTTGTGACCCGGATCATTTCCTTAAAGCATTCAACAGGATTTGGAATGTGATGGATGATGCTGTTGGAAATAACTTGGTCAAAAGATTCATCAGGGTAGTGCATTTTTTTTGAATCAACTTGAACTAGGGTGATGCAATCTTCTAATAGTGCAGTTTGAATATTTTTATTTCCTAGTGTCAGCATTGATTCTGCGAGGTCGATTGCGGTAATCTTTAGGCCACTGTTGCGTTTGCACATTGCTATGGGGATTTGGGCGGTGCCTGTGCCAACATCAAGAATCTGAACGCCATCGGTTAGATTCCTTGCAGCAAAAAAATCGTTGCAAAAGACTTCGTTCACTTGGCTGTGATCCATAGAGTCGTATTCGAAGGCTTCCTCGAGGGTGTCCATCACTTCGGGTTCTAAAATTCGGTGCAGGTTTGTCATTATGAGTGGTGCGTGTGATTGAGGATAAAGACGCAATGTAGTTTAAGTTAGAAAGCTTTGGAGGTAAATAAGGGGAATAAAAAAACCCCGCTAATACATTTGACTGCGTTAGCGGGGCCGGAACAGAGAAGAGGCCAAGGATATAAGATAAACTTTTGGAGCTTGTTCTGTCAATGATTTAAAAAAATAATGCGACGATTATCATATGTACTTTTGTTCATGTATGCATAATAATTGATACAATCAATCTAGATTGAAACGTAAGGATAATATTTATTAAGGGCGAGTTTTCAAACGATAGGTTGCACCTGCAGTGCATTCTTTTATAATAAAAGATAGTGTTCTAGCGCAATTTAGGCGCATTCGATTTTTATTGGGACTGCTATGTTTGATGGTTTACGAAAAGGGTTGGCCGCAGCTTTAAAAACCCTGCGTGGAAAAGGGCGCCTTTCTGAGGCGAACATCCGCGAGGCCATGGAAGCTATTCGCATCGTTCTTCTCGATGCCGATGTGAACTTTACCGCTGCCGAAAACTTTATTAATCGCATCACCGAAAAATCAATCGGCCAAGAAGTTCTTCGAAGTTTAGACCCTAGCGAGCAAATTGTAAAATTTGTTTACGATGAACTTGTTTTGCTAATGGGTCCTGTGGATACCGCTATTCCTTTTGCCAAGGATCGGCCCACCATTATTATGCTTTGTGGCCTTCAAGGGCAGGGGAAAACCACCACCGCAGGCAAACTAGCGCTGACACTTAAAGGCAAAGGGCGCAAGCCTTTATTGGTTGCAGCAGATTTGCAAAGGCCTGCCGCTGTCGAGCAATTACGCGTTTTAGGCGAGCAGATTCAGGTTCCTGTTTATTCCGAAGTTGCAGAACCAGGCAAGCCTGTTCCTACTCCTGTTCAGGTTTGCGTTAATGCAATCGCCTACGCCAAGCGAACCCTTATTGATACGGTAATTCTCGACACTGCAGGCCGTTTGCATATCGCTGAAATGCCCATGGATGAACTTAAGCAGATTGATAAACTCGCTAAACCAGATCAAGTTTATCTTGTTTGCGACGCCATGACTGGTCAAGATGCAGTCAATAGTGCAGCAGCATTCAACGAGGCTTTAGAATTAAATGGCGTGATCCTTACCAAACTGGATGGCGATGCCCGCGGCGGCGCAGCCTTATCCATCAAGGAGGTTACCAAGGTCCCGATCAAGTTTATCGGGGTTGGTGAAAAGCTTGATAAGTTGGAAGAGTTTCGGCCTGAAGGCATGGCGCAGCGGATCTTGGGCCAAGGCGACATCATGTCTTTGGTTGAAAAAGTCAGCAAAGTCCAGTCGGATATTTCCAAGGAAGAATTGGAAGAGCAACAGAAGAAATTGCGCGAAGGCGACTTCAATCTAAACGATTTTAGAAAACAATTTGAACAAATTGCCAAAATGGGGTCGATGAAGGACCTGATCGGTTCCATGCCAGGCATGTCGGATATGGTTCCTGCTGGGGAAGACCCTGAAGCTGCGTTCCGAAGAATCAAAGGAATGTTGGATTCCATGACCCGGGAAGAACGGGCCAATCCGGATGTATTAGACCAAAATCGAAGGCGTAGAGTGGCAGCGGGTAGCGGGACGCAACCCCATGATGTGAAACAGTTTCTGAATCAATTCGAGCAGGTTCGCAACTTAATGCGTGCCATGTCGAAGATGAGTGTTTGGGAAAGAATTAAGATGGTTTCGGGGATGGGTAAGATGGGTGCTTTTCAGCCCGGCGCAAAACTTAAGACAAAGGGCGATACAGGTCATAGAAAAACACCTAAGGAACGCGCCAAAGAGAGAAAAAATAATAAAAAACGCTAGTTTCTTAAAATGAATGAAGAAAGGTAGTGGGTTTCTGCCTCAATCTTTCATAAAATAAAAAATTGGCATACCTTTGGAAAGGAAGAAGCATGGCAGTTAGCATTAGAATGAAACAGTTTGGCAGACATGGCAGGCATTTTTACCGCATTGTTGCCATTGATAAACGCAGAGCACGCGATGGCGATGTTCTGGAAATTTTAGGCACCTACGATCCTTCCGTTAAAATCAAGGAATCCCGGGTTATCCTAAAAGCTAAAAGAATTAAGTATTGGCTGAGCGTTGGCGCACAGCCTTCTGATCATGTTGCAATCTTTCTCGAAAAGTACATGGAAAAATTCGAGAAGGCTGAGGCAGCAGCAAGTTCTGGTTCCTAATAACCATGCGGTTTGATGTGCTGACCTTGTTTCCTGATTTATTTCAAGGATATCTGTCTCAGAGCCTTTTGAAATTGGCGATCCAGACGGAAAAGGTTTCCATCAACCTTTGGAATATTAGAGATTGGGCCAAGGGCAAACATTCAAAAGTGGATGACAGGCCTTTTGGTGGCGGGCCCGGAATGGTCATGATGCCAGAGCCGATTTTTGATTGTGTCGAAGAGGTGCGCTCGAAGGTCGTTGATGATTCTGGTTTATTGGTAATGCTTACTCCTGCTGGAGAAAAGCTTAACCAAAAACTTGTGGAAGAGCTTTCTGGGCATAGCAGGATTTTGCTGTTATGTGGTAGATACGAAGGTTTCGATGAAAGAATCAGGATTGGCCTGAAGCCTCGCGAAATTTCGATAGGCGACTTCATATGCAATGGCGGTGAAGTCCCCGCAATGGTTTTGATCGATAGTGTGATTCGTTTGGTGCCTGGCGTTTTGGGTGATCCTGATAGCCTTACCGAAGAAACTCATAACGATCCAGGTGTAGTCGAATACCCCCAGTATACCCGCCCTCGGGTTTTCAGGGGCGCTGAAGTGCCAGAAGTTTTGTTGGGTGGCAACCATGCCGCAATTGCTTCTTGGCGCGCTGAACAGTCTAGGTTACGAAGTCAGGGTTTGGTTCAATAAAACTTTGTTTGCGAAGGAATTTTATCATGAAAAACCGCCTCCTCCAGATCGTCGAAGACATGGCAAAAAAGCATGTCGCAGATCTTTCTGAAAAATCAGATTTCAAACGATCTATGCCAGCTTTTGAAGTCGGTGATACCGTTGATGTTCACTTCCGAATTTTGGAAGGTCAAAAAGAACGCATCCAAGTTTTCAGCGGTCTTGTCATCAGCCAGCGAGGCTATGGCATGGGTGAAATGTTCACCGTTCGCAGAATCGTTCAAGGCGAAGGTGTTGAACGAACTTTCCCTGTAGTTTCACCACGGGTTGCCAAGGTTGAAGTTAAGAAGACTGGCAAGGTTCGCAGAGCGAAACTTTACTATATGCGCGATAGGGTTGGTAAGGCTACCCGCCTTAAAGAACGCAAGCCCCATGTTCCTAAAGCTAAAACCAAGTAATTCTCATTCATGGTAATTCGCATGCCCATGCGATTTCTAGAATGGATGCTACCTTGGCGGAAATGGCTCGGTAATAAGTCCGAGGGTATTGCTGCCAAGGTTCTTGTTTCTAAGGGATACATTATCCTGGCAAGAAACTGGAGTTGCAAGTTAGGCGAACTCGATATTGTTGCCCGTTTTAAAGATACCGTAGTTTTTGTTGAAGTTCGATCCAAATCTTGCGATCATACTGTCATTGCTGCAGAGTCGGTTGGTCGGGATAAGCAAATCAAGCTTTCGAGAGCAGCAGCGGCTTTTATTAGGTCTTTTAAGCTTCAGGGTAATTCTTTCAGGTTTGATGTCATTGCAGTCGCTTGGAAAAAAAACTCATCAACTCCTGATTTAGCCCATCATGAAAATGCCTTCGAGTTTATTTCCTGAATCCTTGTCTATTTAACTTAAGAGGCCTTTTTGAAATCCTCTGCACAACAACTTGAATTGATCAAAAACGGCACCGACCAAATTACTCCTGCCGATGAATTCCTACGCAAACTCGACCGCTCTATCTCACTCAATAAGCCTCTTCGTGTTAAGTATGGCATTGATCCCACTGGAATTGATGTTCACCTCGGCCATACTGTTCCGCTTCGAAAATTAAAACTCTTCCAAGATCTCGGACACCAAGCTGTGCTTATCATTGGAAATTACACTGCACTGGTTGGCGACCCCAGCGGCAGGGATCAGGCTAGGCAACGGCTAACCGAAGAGCAGGTTGCTAAAAATGCTCTCGATTATCTAGTACAAGTTGGGAAGGTCATTGATCTTTCCAAAACTGAAGTTCGTTATAATGGCGAATGGTTTTCGAAATATCGGTTCCTAGATGTTCTTTCTCTTGCGGGCACTACAACGATTCAACGAATGCTTGAGCGGGATGACTTCACTAAGCGCTATAAAGCAGGCACCCCTATTTATCTTCATGAATGCCTTTATCCCCTCATGCAAGGCCACGATAGTGTCGAGGTTCGGGCCGATGTTGAACTCGGGGGCAGCGAACAACTTTTTAGCCTCATGGCTGCTCGCGATCTCCAAAAAAATGCGGGCCAAGAGCCACAAGTTTGTATCACTCTTCCCATCCTTCGCGGTTTGGATGGCATCAAACGTATGGGCAAAAGCCTTGGTAACTATGTTGGCGTGGGTGATTCTTCCTACGATCAATTTGCCAAGATCATGAGCATCCCTGATGAGCTTATGAAGGAATGGTTTGCACTGCTTACCAACCTTTCTTCTCTTCAAATTAACGATCTTCTTGATGCTTCCAAAACCCATCCGCTTGAAGCCAAGAAAACTCTGGGCAAGAATATTGTTGGCTTTTATCATGGCGATAGTGTTGCCAACGAAGCTGCTGAGGAATGGGTTAAACGCTTTTCGCAACGGCAAGACCCTACCGATATCCCAGTGGTTGTTTTGAATGCTACACAGCTTGCAGGGTGCACCGTAACCAAGTTGCTTGTATTCCTTGATTTTGCCAAAAGCAATAATGATGCACGAAGATTAATCCAAGGCGGTGGCGTTACTATTGGCCCTGATAAAACTAAAATTACTGATCCAAATCAGGTCATCACTATTGAGGGCGAACTAATCGTTCGGGTTGGCGCACGCAGGGTTGTTCGAGCAAAAGCTGAATGATTTAAAAGGGGCTTACTTTGCCTAATCCCGTTAAGCCTACTTGGCCTATCAGCAATAGTTTGACACCCCTTGAGCCGGGCACAGTTCATATTTGGTCTTTTCATACCTCCAGGCCTTCAAAAGAAGTCGAATTATTATCAAAGCTATTGCATAAAGACGAAATAAATCGTGCCATGCGTATGCGTTCGCTCGAAGTTCGCGAGCAGGCGATTGTTGGCAGGGCAGTGCTTCGAATTTTTCTTGCTGGGTATTTGGGTTGTGAGCCCCAAGCCATCATTTTTGCAAGTACAGGCATGGGTAAGCCCATTCTTGCAAGCCAGCAGGGACTTTTTTTTAATCTTTCTCATTCTCATGGACTAGGATTGATCGCCTTTTCGAATTCTGTTGAAATTGGCGTAGATGTCGAAAAAGTCAGGTTGATCGAGAATAGCTTATTTCTTGCTGAACGATTCTTTTCCCCTTGGGAATCCCATACCCTTTCCCAACAACCAGGCCCGGAGATGCAATCCATCTTCTTTCAGGCTTGGACTCGAAAAGAAGCATTTTTAAAGGCTAATGGTCATGGACTAGGGTTTGGGCTAGATCGCGTTGAGGTCTCATTGGGGCGCAATGAAACCCCTAGAATTCGATTAGTTGATGGCTGCCCCAACGAAGCTGGTCGTTGGACTGTTTTACATCTTGAACCGGGCATGGGATTCATGGGGGCTGCGGCTTTTTTGGCTACTCAGAATATCCAATCCCTTACTTGGCATTGGGATGGTAAAGAGAATCTTAAAATGATCTAAAGGAACACCTTGGGCAACTGCCGTTTATTGAATATAATGATTTTTTAATGCCCTTGTAGCTCAGTTGGATAGAGCAACGGATTTCTAATCCGTCGGTCACTGGTTCGAATCCAGTCAGGGGCATTTTTTTGAATATCCTAGAATTTATCCCCATCTTAATGCTCTCTTAACCTTACTTAGATTATAATGCTATCTTCAATTTGATTATTTCGTAAATTTTAGAGGCCTGTCATGCAGAAATACCTTGCTGGGATCGCTACCCTTGGATTGATTTGTTTCATGGGATTAAGTGTTTGGTCCCAACCTCAGGGTGGCAAGGGCGGGCCCGGAAAAGACGCCGGCAAAGATTTTAAAAAAGGCCCTGGTGGTGATAAAAAAGGTCCACCCATGGGATTCGAGATTGGCAAGGTTTTGCCTCCTCACATCGCAGACACTCTTGAACTTTCAGAAGATCAATTAAAACAAATTGCTGACCTTGAAAAAGAAGTCAAAGCTAAGCTCACCAAGATTCTCACCGCCGGCCAAGTCAAAAAAGCGGAAGCATCTAAAGGCCTTGGCAAAATGGATGGCAAAGAAGGCAAAGATAAAGAAGGCAAAGATAAAGGTAAGGATGGTGCGGCCCCCGATAAAAAGAGTTCCCAGCCTAGGCCTAATATGGATTCCAAACTGCAAAAGCCTGCTCAAATCCAATGGTATGCTTCTCTGGATGGAGGCTTGAAAGAAGCCCAAAGAACCGGCCTACCCATTTTGCTTCTTTCCGCTGCGCCTCATTGTGCTGGTGTTTCTGGCACTTGGTGACCAGGGAAATCCGAGATGGACAAGAGTTTCTTGTCTGATCCCGATATAATTGCTGCTTCCAGAAAATTTATCTGTATCCGCCTTCTTAGCTACGAAAACAAGGAGGAAGCTGCGTTTTTAAAAACCTTCAATGTGGGCCGCAATGGCGATGTGGAAAATACCGTTTTCTGTATCCTCTCGCCCGATGCCAAGCACCGGCTTTCTCGTGCTTCCCGAGGCACCAATCAAGTTTATGGGAATCCTAAAAACATGGCTAAAAACATGGCTGAAGTTACGTTGCAGTACCCTGGTGTTGCGGCAGAGGTCGAAAAGATTTCTGCTGTTCCGTATGTTGCTGATTTGCGTTTGGCCTTAAATGTTGCTGGGTGTGACAAACAACCACTTGTAATTTTTAATCCGGCTGCAAACGGTGATGCCTTGGAACTTGAAAAAAAGATATCCGCTATTGCTTGGTCGAGTGAATTTCTAGGCAAGTTTATTTATGTCAAAGTCAGGGATCAAAAAGAATTAGAGTTGGTGAATGGAGCTGAAAAGGAATCGCAGATTTTGGTGGTTCAGCCTGATAACTTCGGGTTGAAGGGCGAAGTGCTGTTTCAAACAGCAGAGGTTTCAACATTGCAGTTAAAAGAAACATTAAGCCAAGGGTTGGGCAAAGGTAAATGGCCTGAGTTAAGTTTTTGGAATCATGTGCAGCAAGGGCATCAAAAAGGCGTTTTTTGGCAAACCAAATTGCCAGTGACTGATAAGCAAGAGTTAAGCGCCCGCGAACGCGCCCGCGCAAAAAATAGCAGTAAATAAGCTTGTTGGTGAAAATCTTATGCGAATACTTGTTGTTGAAGATGAACCGGATTTGTTGCGCACTATTGCCAAGGCGTTGCGTGAAAACGGCTATGCAGTGGATGAAGCAATAGATGGTAGCGAGGGCCTTTCTTGCGCTGCAATCAGTAGATATGATGCTGTTGTTCTGGATATGATGATGCCCGTGATGGATGGGGCGCAATTTCTTGCTAAGTTTAGAAAATTGTATACAACCCCTATCTTAATTTTGAGTGCCCGTGATACGATTGCAAACAGGGTTGATGGGCTCAACCTTGGTGCAGATGATTACCTCACCAAGCCCTTTGCAATGGTGGAACTTTTTGCAAGGCTGCAGGCTTTGATCAGGCGCTCTTTGGGTACACGTGATAACATTGTCACCATTCAGGGGGTTACCATAAATTTTGGTTCAAAGCTTGTCAATGTTGGTAAACGCAAAGTTGAACTTACTGCCAAGGAATTTTCAATCATCGAACTCTTAGTCCTGAAAAAGAACAGAGTAATGAGCCGTACGGATATCTTTGAACATGTTTATGATGCCAACGAAGATTCTATGAGCAATCTGGTGGATGTTCATATTTCGAATATCAGAAAAAAACTCGAAGTAGATATCATTGAAACAAGGCGTGGCTTGGGATACATCATCAGTGTTTAAATCCCTGCGCTGGAAACTACAGTTCTTTTATTCTACCCTGCTGGCCACGGTTGTCCTTTGCAGTGGATCCGTTTTTTATTATCAGATATGGGTTTCAATCTTTGCGGGGGTCGATCGCGGGCTTGAAGCTGCAGCATTGTATCTCGATGTGACACTCCGTTCTTTTCCCCCGCCCATTCAGCAGGGGCTTGAAGCACCCCCCATGCTACCTCCACCTTTAAGGCCAGACGGAACCGCCCCGCCGCCGCATAGGCCCCGCCGTTCCAGAGAACAGTTCCTTGAAGAACTTCGCTTGCCTCAAGAGTTGAACATCCCTGGTATAAATAATCCTAGAGATCAACCCTATTTTATGGTGATGACCGCCAATGATATGTTGCTCAAAAAAGAATTCTTGCCCTCTGGCTATTCTGAGGCGACTAGCTTGGCGGGGCAGTTTAATCATCAACCTACTTTGATCCTGCTGAAAAATAACTTCAGGGAAGTGCGGATGATAGGTCCAAGTGGATCCAAAATTATTGTCGGAAAGTCTCTTCGACGCGAAACTGATCATTTGCGAAATACCGCAATTCAATTCATTGCGATCGGCCTTGCTTTTCTCGTTTTGGGTGTTGGTGTTTCTTTTGCAATTGCTTTCAGAATGGTGCGCCCTATTACGCAAATGTCTGCCACCGCAGAGCTGCTATCCGAAAAAGATTTGAGCAAACGGCTCGACCTTAATCATTTCGATTCAGAGTTGGCAGGGTTGGCGGAAGTCTTGAACCGCTTGTTTTCTCGACTGGATGCTTCTTTTTCAAGACAAAGGCAATTCACCGCTGATGCCTCTCATGAACTTCGTACCCCACTCACTGTAATCAGGTCCGCTTCTGAACTTGCACTTTCTCAACAACGATCTCCCGAAGAATATCAAGAAACCATCGAGGTTTCTCTCAAGGCCGCTGAACGAATGACTAATTTGGTAAATGGGTTACTTGCGCTTGCCCGGCTTGACTCTTCGAACGCTGACTTCCATTTAAGGCAAAATGATTTAAGTGATCTTGTATCCGAATCTGTAAGTTTGTTAAGGGCAATTGCTTCAGAAAAACAGATCAGCTTGGTTTCTGATTTGCACTCTGTTCAAATTTTTGGCAACCCTGAAAGCCTTTCCCGAATGATTGATAATTTGATCAACAATGCCATCATTTATAATAAGCCCGGTGGCAAGGTTTTTATCACACTTAAAAGCCATGATGATAAAGCTGTGCTAGAAATCAAGGACACCGGGGTTGGGATTTCTGAAGAACATCTTCCTTTTATTTTTGAGAGGTTTTACCGGGTTGATAAAGCCAGATCTCGCCTTTCGGGCGGCAGTGGCTTGGGCCTTGCCATATGCAAAGGCGTGATAGAAAAACACAATGGCACCATCACTGCTCAAAGCATTCTCGGCGAGGGCACTACTTTCCAAATCCAATTACCTGTTTGGAATTATTCGAATTAGTATTGGCTCGCATCAACCACATTACCATCCATGCGATTAGCAAGATTTGCGTATACAGTGCCTTGGATGGAATTAGTGATGGCTTTTACCGACCCATCACAAAAAACAAATTGTACAACGCCTGAATGGCTGCTGCCGAAGCACCCAGTCCGCGTGTCGGTAGGGCCCTTTGAGGGTAAATTGGTTGCAGATGCGCCTACAAAGCTTGTTGCTTTGTCACCATTGTAGGCTGCCCCATCTCGTGAGTTTAAATCGCCAAACTTTGTAATGGGCACATGCTTTTCACCAATTAGAAAGGTGTTGCTAAGCCCGTCAGAGATATCTGCAATTCTGTAGCCATCTCTAAAACCGGTGCCACCTACAGCCCAGTTGTTTGATAGGGGAAATACACCATTGGTCGCTACACTAATTGACGTTTGGCCTTGTACGGGACCATCCCAAAAGTAATCTCCTCCGGTGGTTCCAACGTTTGCAGCATAATCTGCCAACGCTCCGGGATAACGTGTGCTTGTTGCTGGTGCATTATCTTGTTGGTCCCCATTATTCGCATCTTGGGTCATGGGTGATCTTCGTGCGGGGCAGAACAATGCCTTGATGGTTTGGGTACGAACCTTTTGGGTTTGATTGTAGTAATTCTTAGTGAAGTCCCAGGAATTACGGAATGCGCCTTGTTCCAAGTAGTCTAAAAGCTGGCAAATCCATGTGTAATCTGAATCCCTTCTACTATTGGTAAAGCAGGAAAAGGTGGAGTTATAATTGTGCATTGCAAGGCCCAATTGTTTTAAATTATTACTGCAACTCATCCTGCTTGCAGCTTCCCTCACTTTTTGCACAGCAGGAAGTAATAGCCCAATCAAGATTGCGATGATTGCTATCACCACTAATAATTCAATCAGTGTAAAACCTCTTACAATCACGGTTTTCTTAGGATTTTGTAGAGACATTGATTCGCACCTTAAAAATAAACGAATGGGATAAACAAGAAATAGCGATAAAAATAATTATAGCATTTTTTATGGCATTATTTCAATCAAAAATAACAATATTTTGAACTTGCGTAAAAATACTAATCCAAGGTAAAAAGCAGTATAATTTAATTGGTTTAGGATGTTGTTCGAATGCGAATTTTGGTTAATTATCTGCCTGCCTTGAAACAGCGCAGCGGTGTAGGCCATTACACTGCTGAAATTTGCGCTGCTTTACAATCATTGCACCAACCTTTGGACTTAGATTTGTTCCCTCATCCTTCCTGGGAACCGCTAATCAAGGGTGCGATGGCTAAACTGAAGCCTAGTAAACCCAGTGTGGCTGTTAAATCGCAAGAGCAAAATAATTCTGCAGCTTCGATCATCAAAAATCAGATTAAAAGCTTTGCGAGAAACGGTTTGAATTATTTATTTGCAGATCGGGTGCGTAGGATTGGTTGCGATTTATACCACGAACCCAATTTCCTGCCCTTTGATGTCGATGCTCCAACTATTTCAACCATTCATGATCTTTCTGTTATTCGTTATCCGCAATGGCACCCGAAGGACCGAGTTCACGAATTTGAAAAACGATTTGAAAAAGCAATTTCTAAATGCACCCATTTTCTCACCGATTTAGAGTTTGTGAAACAAGAACTGATTTCCCAATTCAATGTCCCCAGCGAAAAAATAACTGCAACTCCTTTGGGAATCCGTTCGGGGCTTTCCCCTTTGCCCATTCCCGAAGCCAGGGCTATTCTTAAAGAATTAAACCTCCCACAAAAGTATTTCCTCCATTTGGGCACCATCGAACCTAGAAAGAATCTTCTTTTCTTGATGCAGGTTTATTGTGGTCTTCCTTTACGGGTTCGCGAACAATACCCATTGTTGCTAGTCGGGGGATGGGGTTGGAATGCAGAAAAAGAAGCAGCCTTTTATCAAGAAACAGCTAAGTACCATAATGTAATTCTTCCAGGATACATCCCAGAAGATAAAATCTCTGCGGTTTATAACTGTGCCCGTGCACTGCTTGCCCCCTCGCATTACGAAGGCTTTGGCTTTCCCCCGGTTGAAATGATGGCGTGTGGAGGTGCAGTTCTTGCCTCCAAAATTGGTGCTCATCAAGAAGTTTGCGGCCCAACCGCTTCTTATTTTCACCCCGAAGATAAAGATGCTTGGCGTGATGCCCTTTTGCAAATTGCTTGGGATGATGAATTGCACAGAAACTTGCGCAAAGGTGCGGTTGAAAAGGCTAGCCTTTTTTCTTGGCAGCAATGTGCATTGAATACCTATTCCGCTTATCAAAAAGCATTAGGAATCAATGCAAACTCTGCCTTGATATCCCCCGCTTTTAAAGAAGCTTGCTAATTCTACTTCGGTTGGATTTGATAAGCAGTCATCACATAAGCACGCATATCGCTGCGGTATGTTGTTGGCCCGGAAACTTCCACCCGTTGATTTAAAAACACATCCAAGTTCTGCCCCGGTGCAGGAACCAAGTAGATCAACGGTCTGCCTTGCTGTGATTCAATGTAATACGATGGCTCATAACTTTGTGGTCTGCCTGCTTTACGAAGAAAACCAGGCCCCACTCCTGAACCAGAACCAGAGTTGATAGATTTTACAGGCGTTGGGGTTGGTCCGTTCGATTGAGGTGCCACGTTTGTTGTGGGCGAAGATCCGATAGGCGCTGTTGGCGCATTGTTTTGGGTGTTCGATACTGCTTGAACCAAGGCTTTGTTGGTTAACTTGGGTTGCCCGGGTGCACATGCTTGTATCGTATTTGTTTTTCCTTTTGATGCGCAATCGCGTAACCAGACTGCTCTGCCGTAAGATTGGCTCGCAAACATCGGCTGGCTACAAGCGAAATCCTGCCCGATTTGCGTGTATAATCTTATTGCTTCAGTTGATTGGCCTGCTGTTTCAGCACTTATCGCTTGGCTCCAGCGTTGATTCGCATCACAATTCGGCACAGCGGAATTCGCATTCACGATGGTATTTGAACTTGCAGTATTGGTTGGTATAGCGGGCACCGCTGCAGGAACCTTTGCAGGGGCAGGATTGGCTTGAACTGCTTGTTTTCCTATCGCCTCGCATCGTATGTAGCGTAACTCATTTTCCGGTGGCACTATAGGTATCCAGTTTTCTTTGCCATCGGATTGCTCTGCCCCAAGCGATTTTACCTGGCTACCCCTTGCTAATCTTGCACTTTCAAGAGTCGGCTTAGTGTTTAATACCGCACTGCCTATGTATACCGGGATTTTGTTTCCATCATTTGTTTGTACAAGATAGTTCGGTTGATTCGGAACTATTCGCTGTAGATACTTGCTTTGCACCCAAGAAAAAGATCCATCAGGTGGGCGGATCGCCAGCCAACCATCGGTTCGCTCTTGTACCACGGTTATAACATCGCCTGCTTTTAAGTTATTGGTGCCATAAAGTTTTGAATCACTTCCCGGCCCAGATCGAACCTCGGCATTAGGAAGTATGATTCGTGCAGTAAACGGCACCGTTGTGTTGCCTGACCCTGCTGTGGGCCCGGATTGGTTTGAAATCAGAATGAGTAGTGCTAAAAATCCGTACATGTTCTTTCGCTCTTAAACTAAAAACTCTCACATCTCTTTATCGACCTTTAACTTCCCTTTTCTGCAACTGATATGATGGAAACACCACTCGTTTTAGCGAAATTATTAAGTATTAGTTTTACAAAAAGTGCTTTTTCTTTGCTAAACCACCTATTTTCTCTTCGTTCCTGATGCTCAGCGAACTTTGGGCCTTTACAATCCCTTTGCGAAATTTTGATGATTTTTTAATTTTCTAGCTAATGATATCCACCCAAAGATGTTTATAATGCCCATTGGTTAAAATATATCTTGTTAAAATATATCTTTCAGATAAGGAATCATGCGATGGGTAACCCTACTAAATTGGCCTCTTGGAAAGCTCTTGAAAGTCATAAGAAGGAAATGGAAAATGTGCAAATGAGGGATCTCTTTGCTGCTGATCCTGCTCGCTTCGATAAGTTTCACCTACAATTCCAAACCATCCTTCTCGACTACTCTAAAAATCGTATTACCGAAAAAACCATGTCCCTTCTTTTTGAACTCGCACGAGAAGCCAATGTTCATGGCGTGGCCAAGCAAATGTTCAATGGCGAAAAAATTAATACAACCGAAGATCGTGCTGTTTTGCACATCGCCCTTCGTAATCGTTCCAACAGACCAATTATGGTTGATGGCAAAGATGTCATGCCCGAAGTAAATGCCGTGCTTGCCCATATGAAAGAGTTCAGCAACGCTGTTCGTTCCGGTGCTTGGAAAGGTTACACAGGTAAAACCATTACCGATGTTGTTAATATCGGTATTGGTGGTTCCGACCTCGGCCCAGTCATGGTTACTGAAGCCCTCAAGCCTTATTCAAAGCGTGACCTTCATGTTCATTTTGTTTCCAACATTGATGGCACCCATATCGCTGAAACACTTAAAAACCTTAGCCCTGAAACGACTTTATTCATCGTTGCTTCTAAAACTTTCACTACCCAGGAAACCATCACTAATGCTCTTTCCGCTAAGGAATGGTTCTTGAAGAGCGCCAAAGATGTTGCTCATGTTGCAAAGCACTTCGTTGCACTTTCAACCAATACCGCAGAGGTTTCTAAGTTTGGTATCGATACCAAAAACATGTTCGGGTTCTGGGATTGGGTCGGCGGGCGATATTCATTCTGGTCCGCTATCGGCCTTTCCATCGTTCTTTCTATCGGAATGGATAATTTCGAAGAACTTCTTATGGGTGGTCACCTCGTTGACGAATACTTCCTCAACACTCCTCTCGAGCAAAATATTCCTGTCATCATGGGCCTTGTTGGCGTTTGGTATAATAACTTTTTTGGTGCTCAAACCCATGCTATTCTTCCTTACGATCAATACATGCATCGTTTCAGCGCCTATTTCCAACAAGGCGATATGGAATCCGATGGCAAAAGCGTTACCAAAGATGGCGAAGCTTGTACTTGGTCTACTGGCCCTGTTATCTGGGGCGAACCTGGTACCAATGGCCAACACGCTTTTTACCAACTCATTCATCAGGGAACTAAATTAATCCCTTGCGATTTCATCGCTCCAATCGAAACCCACAATCCCCTTGGCGAACATCACCCAATTCTTCTTTCCAACTTCTTTGCTCAACCCGAAGCCTTAATGAAGGGCAAGAATGAAGCAGAAGTTCGCAAGGAACTTGGTGATTCTAAGCTTTCGAAGGAAGAACTTGAAAAGCTTGTGCCACAGAAAATGTTTCAAGGCAACAAGCCTACCAACTCTTTCTTCCTGCAGAAACTTACCCCCAGAACACTCGGTTCCTTGGTAGCTATGTACGAACATAAAATTTTTACGCAAGGCGTTATCTGGGGCATTAATAGCTTTGATCAGTGGGGCGTTGAACTTGGCAAGCAACTTGCCAAAGCTATTCTTCCCGAACTCGCGGGTAACAATGTTATTGCTAGCCATGATTCTTCTACAAATGGTTTGATAAACTATTACAAGAAGAATCGGGCAGCAAAGTAACGTTACTGTTTTTTTCAGCAAATGACTGATCCTTGATGGGGGTGGTTTGTGCTTGGTCCGATATTTGATCGTGAATGGTACATCCTGCCCCGCAGGCCCAGTCATTTTCCTACACGCGTTGCCTACCTAGGCATTTTGTGGGTCATTGCTGTTACCGCTTGGCTTTCTACAGGCCTTTGGCAAAAGCCCGCAACCCTTGGCGAAACCGCCAGGCTTGGGCCTCTCCTATTCCAAATCCTTTGCCTTGTGCAACTGACTTTCCTGCTTTTCTTTAGTGCGCTTTCTTCCGCTAGTGCTGTATCTCTCGAAAAAGATCGTAGAACTTTCATTCTCCTTCTCATCACCGACTTGCGTGATTACGAAATCGTTCTGGGTAAAATCTTTGGCAGCCTTCTGCCTATTGTCTTCCTGCTTGCTGGCTCTGCTCCTGTTCTCGCATCACTATTACTTTTGGGAGGTATCGCTCCTTTTCAAGTTGGTCAAGCTCTCGTTATTCTTGCCGCAACTTCATTGGTTTCTGGAGCAGTCGGCGGATTGGTTGCCCTTTGGCGCGAGAAAACTTTTCAAGCGCTTGCTCTTACTACCCTTATCCTCGTCCTTTATCTTGGCCTTGTTCGTGCAGTTGCTTTCATCCCGGGTATCGGTCAGGAGCAATCTTTCTTTATCCAAGAACGACTCGATCCTTTTCTTGCACTTGGCACCGTGCTCGATCCGCTTTCTGCATCCGATTCTGGTTTAAGCGCACCTTATTCCTATGCTCTTTTCATGATTCTTTTTTCTCTGACATTAAATGTTTGGGGCATGTTTAAACTTCGCGATTGGAACCCCAGTGGCGAACCCCTAATGCAACGTGAAGCGCCTGAAGATGCGGGCATCGAAGAAAAAAACCGGGCTTCCGCTCATGCCGCACCAGGTATCACTCGCAGTGTTCAGGGTAATCCAATTCTTTGGCGTGAAATTTATACCCGAGCCTATGGCAGAAAGCCTATCCTTATTAAACTCGCTTATGCTTTTGCTCTAGTTCTGATTTGCTTTGCTGCGCTTAGGCCGATTTTTCTTGATCAAGAAAAAGCTGCATTCTTCGCAGCCTATGGGTTGCTTCCCGTTACGGTTTTAAGTCTTCTTTTGGTTTCTGCTCAGGCTGCAACCTCGATTACTTCAGAACGCGATACTGGTGCACTAGATCTCCTTTTAGTTACAGATCTAACCCCTCAGGAATTTATCTTTGGGAAACTCGGGGGCATTCTTTACAACACTAAGGAATATATTATCCCGCCATTCTTGCTTGCGGCCTTTTATGCTTGGAATGGATTTCTTGCAACTCCCCCTGCCAATCAGCCACAGCTTTCTGCATCTATGAATTTGGTTTCTTTTTTATGTCTTGTTGCTGGTTTTGCTGTACTGCAATTCTTTGCCATGGTTCTTGGGGTTCATGTCTCGCTTCGAAATCAAAACAGCAGGATTGCAATCTTAAACACACTTGGCACGATTTTCTTTCTTACTGCTGGCACACTTATCACTATCTCTTTGATTTTGATTAACGGGAAATTCGAATATCAGTGGGCCAGTTTCATCTTCTTTTTAGCCGCTGGCATTGGGGGCCTTTGGTGGGTTCTCAATGGTGACAGGCCTTCACCCGCACTTACTTTAGCTAGTTGGCTTTGCCCTTTGAGTGTTTTTTATGGCATTGCCAACGCTTTGGTAGCGAAGCCTGGCTCGCAGGAATCTGCGGATCCGGTGTTATCGTTTTTAGTTTTGGGGGGCGCATTTGGTTTCGCTTTGGCTGCTATGTTAGTTCCACTCTTGAGTGAATTTGACATTGCTTTAGGTCGAACGAGTGGCGGCGCAGATTAATTCCCGATCATTGGCCTAATGAAATTTCTTACTTTGGTCGATAACATCTAAGTTAGTTCTGTTATTTCATTTAGAAGTAATATCTTTCCTATTTTCAATACTTGCCAAGCATGGGGGTAAAGAGATAAGAAAGAAGTAACAGAATAAGCCCCGATAGCTCAGTTGGTAGAGCAGCTGACTCTTAATCAGCTTGTCGTAGGTTCGATCCCTACTCGGGGCACTTCATTTCAGTAAATATTCGAATTTTAGGAATTAGTTAGCTAAAATATTGAAGTTGTGGGAACTTTAAATTCTTTAAGATTATTTAATGTTTCGATTCTAGGGCGCTCCCTACAGGGATTCTAATTTTGGTATCGGCATGTTTTATTTTGGATTAGTTGGTAAAGTCCACATTTGTTACATCTGTTTTGTAAATTTTCCATGATCCGTTGTGTTTTTTGAGAGTATGCACGCCATCAAGGATATTATCTCGGAATGCAGGTCCCTTTATTTTTTCAGTGGTCTGACTGAATCGAACCCTTGCTTCGTCAAATGTTACTGACTCTACCACAAGCATAGTAAATCTAGTATGAAGGTCGTAAATTTCATAGATTTTTTTTGTCATTTCCTCAGTTTTTTCGGCAATAATCGGGTGAATATATGCGAGAGAATTTTTTACATCTTTGCGATTTAATGCATCGGCATTTGCACGAATTGGAGCAAGAATTGCATCTTCTTCAGCCTTGCTTATTGAACTTTTTAAAGAAAATTTTAGTTCTGTTTTTTGCCAATAATAATAAAGAAAACCCCCGAACAAAAGAAGTCCTAATAAACATAATGCAAATTGAACTCTTATTCCGGTTGGAACATTTTTTGAATTAGCTGTTGCAAACATTATGTCAACCATTGACCAAGGCGGGTAAAAAGAAATATGAAATTCATCAAAACTATTAGCTGGTAACCATGTGTTAATTTTTAATGGTTTTTTTGCTGCATCTGCTTCATTTAATTTTGCAAACCAGTCATTAACCGAAATGTTTTTTAAAGAAATAGCATATTTAATTTCTTCTAATGTATATGGCCCATGAATCGTGTATGAATTATCGTCATCCACTATTTTGCAATAGTACACCATATCTGTGCCTTTATAAATCAGGCCCCAAGGAATAACCTTTGCGGGTCTGCATTAATCGTTAAGCATTATTCAAGAGGCGGTTGATCTTCTGGAACGCTAGTGTTTTCGATAACAACTTCTTTATCAGCTTTAGCTTTGTTCGCAGCTTTGTTTACAGCCTTATTAAGGATTTTTTTTGCTAAATCCGCTTTTTCACCTTCAAGGCAATCCCGTTTTATAACTTCGGTTTGCAAGACTTTTTGAATTTCTTCTGTATCAACTTTAATGCCTGGCGATAGTTTTCGAAGTTCTCGTCTGATGGTTTCTAAAATTGGATCGGATAAAGCAATAGCGCTTAATGTGAACTTGTTTACAACTTGTTTTTGTGCATGAAAATCACCAAGCAATGATTTAGTCCAACTTTCTTTGGCAATCATAAAAAGCATATCTAAATGTTCTTCATCTTTGGGGTTTAATTGTTAGAAATTAAACTCATAAAGTAATTCATGTTCAATCGGCTTTGTAAATAGAATCTTAAAAACTTTCCAAATAATACCATTGGTAAGAATTACCCAATCCACCCCTTGGTTGGTTGCATAATCAACCGCTTGCTTTACAAATGCTTCTTTTAGATCTGTGTTAACAGCTTTTACTTCAATCAAAAGAATTAGCTTTCCGTCATGCTTAATTGCGAGATCAACAAAAGTTCCTCTTATGGCATGTTCTGAGGTTATATCTGTGTATTTATCGTACCCAAAAACATCTTGTAAAATATCTACAAGTATAGTCACCGTATCTGATTCATTAACATCCCTAGTTTTTGCGTTTTCTAAAATGGGTTGAAATTTCTTTAAGCCTGATACTAAGCGTGATAAAACCCTTGATGGAACTGGCATGACAAACCTTCTTCTAAAAATGATAATTAATTAATATTCAATTATTAACAAAATCTAATTTATCGTATTTATACTAATTAAAATAATTAAAATTTTAAAATTATTATCTGCAAGGCAAAGTTAAGTAGCCAAAACCCTATTAATATTTGCGAAGTGCTTCTGGGGGGCACACCCCATCCTAAATTGCGAGACTAATTTTTGGAATCGTCATGTTGGAATTTATTCCCCCTTCGGGGATGCTCTTTAAATACATAAGCAGCAAGCAGTAAAGCAATAAGGGGGCTAAGCAGTAATTACGGAGTCTTCGCCAAACGGATCTTAAAGTTGTGGGTTGGCTTGTTGTCGGTGTTCTCTATAAAAATCGAAGGGATGTTCCCTGTTAAAAAAGAAAGCTAGTGAAGTTTTGATCAAGCAATTTATTGGCGTGATGGTTTTTTTGTTCGGAGTGCAATTGCTGGGGGCAGTTGAGGTTGCAAAACGCCCTAACATTCTATTTGTCTTTTCGGATGATCAATCCTACAAGACTGTCGGGTGTTATCCGGAATCATTTTCGTGGGTGAGGACGCCTAATATAGATCGCCTGGCATCTGAAGGTGTGAGATTTCATTCTGCATATTTCGGTTCATGGTGTATGCCTTCGCGGGCGAGTTTTTTAACAGGCAGGCACCCGTACGGGATTGAGAGTATGCGCATGGAAGGTAAATATCCCGCCAGTGCTTATGATCCTGAGAAGACTCCTTTTTGGCCTGCGGTATTTCGTAAGCAGGGTTACTACACAGGCCAGATTGGAAAATGGCACACGGGTGTGGATTCTGGTTGGGGTCGGGATTGGGATCATCAGATTGTTTGGAATCGCCCGTTGTATCCTGAAAATGCGGGGGCTTATTACGAAAAGCAAAAGTTGGTAATCAATGGAAAGGAGCAATGGGCTGAAGGTTACCCTGCGGATAATTACACACAATGGGCACGAGAATTCATCGAGGGGAAATCCCGAGATAAAGATAAACCTTGGTTTCTTTGGCTTTGCTATGGGAGTATTCATGGCCCATCAAAACCTGCGGCACGGCATAAGGGAATGTATGCTTCTGCAGAGGTGCCCGTCCCCAAAGATATTTTTGGCCCCCGGCCTGGAAAACCCGATTACTTGAATCGTACCCAAGCTTGGTTGAAGAATGATAAGGGCGTTGCGGTGGCTGGAAAAAGTGGCGAAGCATTTGGCGATGAAAGTGGCAAAAAAGAGCAGACCCATGCAGACTTTGTGCGTCAGATGAACGAGTGCGTTCCCGCAGTGGATGAAGGGGTTGGCAAGTTGTTAAAGTCGCTTAAGGACTCTGGTCAGTTGGATAACACATTTGTTATTTATGCTGCAGATCAAGGTTTTGGCATGGGGGAGCATGGCTTTCGGACCAAGCTTGGCCCTTACGATGCGACTTATCGTTCGCCTTTAATTATTTCCATGCCAGGCATAACCCCCAAGGGTAAAGTTTGTAATCAGCCCGTGAATGCCCCGGATATGGTTGCAACTATTGCATCGCTGGCAAATATTAAATTGCCTTGGGAAACGCATGGCAGGGATCTTGTGGGATTGCTGAAAAATCCGGAGGCGAAGTCTATACAGCCTTGCTTGTATCAGCATACCGGTTACAGTTTTGGTTCTGATGTTGCAAAGGTTTTGCACGAAAATTCTAGCAAGGCGGAGCATAGTAATGTGCCTTGGTATAATTCTTTGGTTTACGATGGATGGAAGTTCATTCATTATTTGAAACCCGGTGTAGGGGATGAGTTATATGATTTGAAAACTGATCCCGAGGAATTGGTAAATAGGATTGCTGATCCAATGGCACGACAAAGGTTGCTTGAATTGAGTGCACTGATGAATGCTGAGTTAAATCGCTGTAAGGCCCCCGATGCTTTACGGTTGATTCAAAAGTAGTTGCTATTTTTGCCTTATATATTGGGGCAAAGGTTTTGACCAAATTGTTGCACGAGCTTTGGAAAAGTTCGCGATGGCAGTTTCGGTTTTACCTAATCATTTCAAAACAATACTGCGTATTTAATACTTTGCAGCAAGGTTGGGATTTAATTCTATCGCCTTGGTGTGATATCCAAATGATTTGAAATGTTTTTGCTGATTTAAGTGCGCAAGGTTCTTATGGCGACGCGCGGGTGATTGAATACATGTTATAACCTTGGTGTAAGGTTTTCCTTCTTTAGTGTTTTTTTTCAAAAATAAAGAAGGCGTTTTTGTTTGCAACCACGCCCCGCCTTGCTGCTAAGACAAAACAACATTCAGATTTGCAAAAGCAGCGCAAAAGAGTAATTTATAAGTTCTTGCAGTTAACCACTTGTTGATAATACTTTGTAGCGATATTATCAAATGCCAAGCGTTTTTACTTTCACTGGGCAAGTACATTGGTAAGGCGCACGAGGAGGCTCAACATGCACCAAACAATAAAGATATGGCTGATTGGGGCAGCATTAATAATGCTTTGCTTCAGCTTATTTGCTCTTCCCTCCTTGGCACAGACCAACCATTTGCAACTGATGGTGACGGAAGAGGGTGGAAAGGTTACGAGTTTAAAGGACCTTTCCGCCGGTAAAGAATTGATGGTAGTGCTGATTCTGGGTGCTGACTGCCCCTTGTCAAAAAAGGCGTTAACCGAGGCTGCTGAGGATATTTTGAAAGCCAGTTCAGATGGGCGGGTAGGCATTATGGGTTTGCTGGTTGCACGGGATGATGATGATGATATCAAGCGCCTTAAAAAAGAATTTAATGTAACCTTTCCGCTCTATTTGGATCGGGATAACTCGGTAGCTGCAAAAATGGGCGTGAAGGTTGTCCCAACTGCAATATTGTTAAACAAGGATGGCGAAATTCTTTATCAAGGTCGGATCAACGACCGGGTGGAGCAATTGGGAAAGCGTTCCTCTGCACGCCGCCACGATTTGTTTGAGGCGTTAAAGGATGTACTTGAGGGAAATCCTGTCCGAGTGGCTAAAACCGAGGCGGTAGGCTGCCCCGTGGAAATACGAAGGCCAAAGCCTGATGCCAACAGCAAAGTTGAATACTACCGCGACATCCAGCCATTTCTTTACAGTCATTGCGTGGTGTGTCATCAGGATAAAAGTGTGGCACCCTTTTCGCTGGCCACTTATGAAGATGCAACACTCTGGATGGACACAGCCATCGGCCTAATCGAGAAGAAAACAATGCCCCCAGGTCAGGCGGAATCGGACTTTGCAATGGAAAGTCTTATCCCTAATCCAACATCCATTGAGATAGATATGCTTCGCAAATGGGTGGCTGATGGTATGCCCCGAGGGGCACTTCCAGCTAAACCCCTTGATCTACCTTCCTCCGATCCAGAGGCAGGGGAACTGGGCAAGCCGGATATGGTTCTCAAACAATCCGGCCCGATGACGCTGGCACCGATAGGTGACGATGTGTACCGTTTTTTGGTGTTCAAATTGAACCTAAAGGAGGAATTGAAAATTCGGTCGATACGACTTGTCCCTAGTAACATAAAAGTGGTGCACCATGCCTTGATGTTTTTCGGAGATGCCGCCAACCTCGCTGAGACCTCTGCTGACAAGAACCTTATTAATTTTGGTTTATTTCCAGGTGATAAAGGGCCTGGTTATGGCCAGGGGCCAATGCTGGCAAAATACTTGAAGCTTGATAACAAATCCACTCGCTATTCATTTGAAATGATTGGAGGCTATGCACCAGGCAGCGGTTCTTACAGGGCTCCCAAAGGATTCTCCTGGACCATTCCCCCAAACTCCGACTTGGTGGTGCAAATGCACTATCACCGTACTGGTAAAGTGGAGACAGACCTTTCAACAATAGAACTGCACTTTGCCAAGGGGGATATCAATCCGACCATGGAGTACCGTGCCTCCAATATAAATGACGAGGGTTTTCTGGTCATGCCTCCGAATGAACGCAAGCATACTAGTTTTGATTGGCCGGTAGAGGAAGACTGCCAGATAGTAAGTATTTCACCGCATGGCCATTATACTACCCTTTCACAAACACTCACGCTGAAGCGCCCCGATGGTACCCGCCAGACCTTAGTTCATGTGCCTGTGTATGACTTTAACTGGCAAAAGTTGTACACATTTCGCGAGCCTGTACCCGTTCCTAAAGGCAGCAAGATCAATGTTTCATCTTTTATGGACAACACCAGCGGTAACCCACACAACCCGAACAAGCCACCAAAGGCTATTTTCATGGGCGAAAAAACCACAGATGAAATGGTTTTTCCATTCATAGCACTGACTGTCCATAAAAACTCCCAATGGAATCTGAAAAGGGCTTTACACAGTGGTTACAAGAATGGCAGCATCGCCGATTACTTGCGTCATGGATTTGGCTTTGAAAGCCCTAGCGACCAAACTACCCCAGAGAAAATGAAAAAGTAAATTAACCATGATAGAAAAAACAAGCAACATTATAGTCCCTTGGGCCTTGGGAAATGGGATGCTCGATATGCCTTCAAGCTTTGAGCTTGTGCATTTATTTGCGGGCAAGGAGGAAATCTTTATTGGCCGCAGTCCCGAAAACGATATCTGGTTAAATCATCCGGCTGTATCCAGAATTCATGCATCTCTGCTCCAAAAATCCGATGGTAGCCTGTTGGTAAGAGACTTGGGAAGTACCCACGGTGTAACAATAAATGGGAAGCATGTGGATGGTGAAGCCGTATGGAGCCCACAAACAACCCTAAATCTGGGTCCTCAATCATTATGGCTGGATAACGACAAAGTTATTACTGTGATAACCAGGCATGGATCCCCAAACCTAGAAGCAAAAGACCTTACGGTAATAGTTCCCAACCGTAAAAAACCGATTCTGGATCATGTATCCTTCACTTTTAAACCCGGCCAATTCGTATGCGTACTAGGCCCAAGCGGGGCGGGGAAGACAACCCTCGTGCGGTGCATGCAAGGCCACCAACTCACGAGCGGGGGAAGTTTGCTTTTTGGTGGGCACCCAATTTTATCGAATCCAACCATTTTGAACGGACTCGTTGGTTACGCACCCCAAAAAATGTCGCTCCACGAAACTTTGACAGTGCGTCAAGTCGTATGGTTTGCTGCAAAACTCCGGCTACCCACTGACACTTCTTCTGCCGAAATCGAAAATTATGTCGATACCGCTCTGAAGTCCATGGCTATAGAGTCTCTTGCTGATCAACGGGTATCCTCAATTTCTGGAGGGGAACTCAAGCGAGTTGAACTGGCTTCGGAACTTGTTGTCGACCCATCCATCCTTCTGGTAGACGAAGCGACCAGCAGCTTGGACCCTGCCTCGGAGGCCCGGGTCATGGATGTTCTTGCCAATACAGCTAAACAAGGCAAACTCGTTCTGTGTATCACCCATCATCTGGACAACATATACAAGGCCGATGCGATTATTATCCTTGCAGACGGAAAAGTGGTTTACCATGGTCCACCCGGAGGAGCCTGCGCACACTTTGGGGTGGAACACTTGGCCGATGCCTTTGTTCGACTGGAAGACGAGGGGGCCGAAAAGTGGGCTCTTTTGGACTCCCAATCGCCTGTAGAAACCGTCCTTGCTGTTAGGGAACTTCCACCCAAGCGTAGCATTACGGCACGGTTTTGGGAAACCATGCGACAAGCCGGCATACTAACTAAGCGGGAATTTGCCGCCACTTTAAGCGACCGCCGTTACCTTTTTTTGGCAATGCTTATGCCTGCACTTTTTGCCTTGATATTGATTGGGTGCCATTGGAATGTTAATTTTTCGTCAACCATTATGCTGACCCGTGACCTCAACGATGATGAGAAAAGCTCATTCAAGTTTTTCTGGCCGGTATTATTTGATGCAGCAAAAAGCGATGGCCTCGATGAAGAAAGCCTTAACTTTCAGGCTCAACTGGGTTTCCTGCTGGGAAAAAAACCTGCCATGCGCAAAAGTTTAGCCAGCGAAGACCTTAACCAGATCATTCAAGGTGCCATAGACGGTACAAAAACTATTTTCCCAGACAAAATCATCAAGAATCCCCTTATTACTTTCAAGTATCTTTCCGTCCAAGTAATGGGCATTTCGTTTATGGGTATGCTGTTGGGTTTAACTTTGATGGTTCGAGATGGAGCCATCTTTCCAAGGGAAAAGGCCGCAGGTGTGTTGCCTCTTGCATACCTTGCTTCAAAGATGACAATTATCATTCTGGCTACCGGATTCCAAACACTCATTTTCGACGGAATTCTTGAATCACTTTTTCATGTCAGGCAAATGGTCAACGGACTCGAGCTAACCCCGGCGGAATATCGAATCAGCTTTATCTCTATGTTAATCGTCCACTGGTTCGCTGCACTTGGCTGTGCATGTCTAGGAGTGGTGCTTGGGGCTTTGACCTTCAAGCCTGACCGCGCGATTATCCTATTAGGAGCCATGATGCTGCCCCAGTTAACCCTTGGCACCGCTATGTCACTTGCAACAACCTCCATTCCCAGAACGATTGCCTACTTTATATCACCCACTTATTGGGGACTTCGCGCCAGCCAGATCTCACCCATGGAAAACGGGATGGTAGCTTTACCGACCTACATGAGAATTTTTGGCGATAGTTTCATCCAGTCGGTGCCCCTAGCGCTGGCGGGAATGACTGCGCAAATCATTCTTTACCTGTTTCTAGCATGGTGGATGCTTCGCTTCAGGCGACCAGAATCGGCGTGAGGCTTCACAGGAAAAAGCACTATCATGGAATCAGGAAATCCCAACGAAAACGGTGGCTCTACTTCGCCTCAGAGAATCAATGTCGACAAAACAAGAAGGCACGACCTAGATGCGCTACGGGCCGGGGCCATGCTTCTAGGGGTATGCTTACACGCCATGATGGCCTATTCGGGAATAGCATGGATTGTCATGGACAACCGGCAAAACCATATTTTTCAACTAGTAATAGAGCTTATTCATGGTTTTCGGATGCCGTTGTTTTTTTTGATCAGTGGTTTTTTTACTGCCATGCTTGCCTGTCGCCAAGGCTCTGGCGGTATGCTTAAAAATCGGGCTGCGCGAATTCTGATACCTTTTGTAATCAGTATTGTAACTATTATTCCTTTGGAAAAAGTGGTCGGAATATTTGCGTTAACTGCCAACGCCAGCCATCCGCAAGATCCGATATTCAAGGCAATCCATCAGGGTGATAGTAAGCAGGTGCTGGATCTTTTGGAAAAAGGCCCAAATGCATTATTGGAGGAACCTGAAAAACGCATGCGTTTTACTCCTCTGAACTATGCGATCCTTTGTGAATCGGAACCGATCATTAAACTGCTGCTACAGCGTGGCGCAAACCCAATGGCGAGCAACCGAAACGGTTATAACTCGCTTTACATGGCGGTATTACTCGGCCGAGAGGACTTGCTAAAGCTTCTGATAGAAAACGGAGGCGACCCATTCCTTGCCACTGGTTCATCTAAATCTGCTTGGATGGCTACCCAACAACCTTACGATGAAACTCGTACGATTATTTTTATTTCCAAAGGTAAGTTTCCAGAAGACATGATGGTTCTCGAGAATGGCCGCCAGGCTGTGATTGAGTACCTGAAAAGATTTTCCTTAGACCAATACGGAACCCCAATCCCACCGGAGCAAACCTCCCGACCCAAACATATTCAAGGTATGCCAAGTTGGGTGCAATGGTATTTTGATTGGCTCTCGTCTGACCAAATCGTGGTGGATATCGCAGGCCAGAAAATCAACCTCCTTCAAGATGCATCCCTTGACCACTTATGGTTTCTTTGGTTTCTATGGTGGTTATGCGTGCTGCATTACATTCTGGATTGTTTATCCCGTCCTATCGGCCCGGGAGCAACAGAAAAAACAAATTTTATTTACCCTGGGTTGATGGTAGCCTTTGTCTTGACCTGTTGCATGCAGGCATGGATGGGCCTGGATTATTCCCCGAAGCTTTTAAACTTTCCAGTGGGGCCAGACTTTTCTCCAGGGCTAATCCCCAAACCCCATGTTTTTTTGTACTACTCAGTGTTCTTCTTTTTCGGAAGCTGGTACTTCCGGTTGGGGGATAACCAATGTTTTCTTGGCAGACATTGGCGCTGGGCTTTACCAATAGCGATGCTGGTTTTGTTTCCATTGGTATTGGCGACAAAGGATGAGAGGTTACCAAATATCCTGCTTCAATCGCTTTACACCTGGCTGATGGTGCTTGGTTCTATCGGTCTGGCACACTGTTTGTTTCAAAGGGAAAGCAAGGTTTTCCGTTATGTGGCTGATTCTTCATACTGGCTTTATCTGACCCATATTCCACCGGTATTGTTCATGCAGTGGCTATTACTTTTTCTGCCAGTACCGGCATTGGTGAAATTCACTGTAGGGTTTCTAATCACCATGATGATTCTATTTGCTAGCTACGAATTATTGGTTAGGCGCACTGTGATTGGTAGAATCCTAAATGGCAAAAAAAAGTAAATCTTTTTTCTGATTCGAGCTATGTTGATGGAGCCTATATTAATTTACCGGATTGATTGGAATAACAATCATTTATCAGCGGATGCTTAAGCACTTTGGTTTAGGGTTGTATCCTTTTTCTGGCTGGGTTCCTTAGCAGAATCACTTGCCTGCACTAAAAATCGTTTTGCCTTCCTTAATCGTCTCAAGGACCTTAATATCTTTGATCTCCATGGGGTTTATGGTCAACGGGTTCCTGTCAAGAATAACCAAGTCAGCGAGTTTTCCAATTTCAAGCGAGCCTTTGCTTGTTTCTTCCTTGTACATATAGGCGCAATCGATCGTGATTGCCTTAAGAGCCTGTAGCGGGCTGATCCGTTCATCGGGGCCGATAACTTCGCCACCACGGGAAATGCGATTCACCGCGGACCAAATGACGAACATCTGGTCGATGGGGGATACATTAAAATCGGTATGGTTTTGGCATCGGATACCCATGGCGAGAGCAGATTTCATTGGGCTTAGGAAATACGCCTGTGTTTTTCCGCGGTTCTTGATGTGTGCTTCACCGAAGTAGTAGCAATGTTCGGTGAAGAAGGATGCCATGATATTGTAATCTACGTACTTCTGAAGCTGGTCTTTGCGAACAAACTGAGAATGGATGATGGTGGTCCGGAGGTCGGCGGTGCGGTCTTTCGCATTGCTTTGGTGGGCGTCCAAAAACATATCTATCGCTGCATCTCCGTTGCAATGAATAAGCAGTTGCAACTTGTTGTTGTAAATTAACCTGACGAAGTCGTGGAGTTGTGCCTTCGAGAACATTGGTTCTCCCGACCAGTTTTTTTCTCCCCCCGGGCCTCCGGTAAGGTATGGCTTAGTGAAATAGGCCGTTCTGCCTTGGGGTGATCCATCGGCGGTAATTTTGATGCCTGCGAGCTTTAGCCGGCTTGTATACTTCCCAAATGTTTCTGGCGGATTGGTTTTCAAAATCGCCTTGGCCTCAGTGATGAAGGGGTAGGCGGCAATATCGATAAATAATAACCCGTTCTTGGCGGCCTTCTGAAGAAGTGCGATATCGCTTGCAGATGTAGCGCCTTCTTGGGCGGTGGTGAGCCCTGCTGCAGCATAGATCATCTGCCCTTCTTTGAATTGCGACAATAATTCTTCTTCCTTAGGCATCGGCATGTTCGTGAAAATTGGCACCCAAGCGGCTTCCATGAGCAGGCCTTCAGGTTCCATGGTACCCGGTTTGCGGTTGATCACCCCACCTTTTGGAGTTGGGGTGTCTTTAGTTATCTTAAATTTTTTGAGAGCAGCGGAATTGCAGACTGCCCCATGAAGCGATACATGCTGGACAAAAACTGGATGATTTGGAAAAGCAATATCGAGATCAGCAGCGGTCATTTCGCGTTTGTCTTCGATCTCGTCGCCATCGTAGCCATAGCCGATGATAAACTCGCCTTTTGGTGTCTTGAATTGCTGCTGGCATTTTTTTAGTGCGGCGATAATATCCTTGATCGATTTCCCTGGGCCAGCGGGTGGGGCGAAACAATTTGCCTGCTTTGATAATTGAAGGCTGTTGATGAAATGACTATGTCCATCTAGGAATCCCGGCACAAGCGTTTTACCATCGAGGTCGATCATCTTTGTGGACTGGCCCTTAAGTTTTAGTACATCTGCCTTAGTGCTGACAGCAATGATCTTGCCATCTTTTATTGCTAGTGCTTCGGCTCTTGGGTTTTTGTCGTCTACGGTGATGATGTGCCCACCGTGATAAATGGCATCTGCAGAGGGTTGAGCGGTTGCAGCCGTTACGAAGAATGTCGCGGCGACCAAGTTGAGGATGAGTGTAGTCAATCGCATGAGTTTACCTTTGAAATGAAACATTTATGTATACTCGCCGTGTCGGGATAAAAGCTTCATCAAGCTGAGTTCGTTTGTGGCAACAAATGCAAAAGTTGATGAAAGAACTTAGGGGAACCTTGAATCCCAATCAAAACTATTTTTTGGAAGAGAATACGATCATCCCGAGATTTTTGAAATAGGTGCCCAGCAGGACTTTTTCAGGGCCCAGGCAGAATTTAAAATAGCTTTGGGGTTATCTGCCAAAGAGGAAATAGTTTTGGAGCAAAATAAAAAACCGCCACAATAACGCCAGTCTGATAAGCTTAAGCAGAAGATTAGCCACGGAAGGAATAACAAGCATTTGCCACGGATTAACACGGAATTACACGGAAGGAAAACACATCATTTAATTTAGGTTTCTGGATATCTTCAAAGCCCATGGACTGCGTTCCATGGGTCTCTTCTTTTTGCATGATGAGAAATAAAAAAGCAGACCCACCCAGCACAGTGGGTGGGCTTGAAGGCATTGATAA
>Ga0208226_1000030_pt1 | contig 49868 bp, 36 predicted proteins | sample LakMenE18May11ns_FD_150713 | JGI IMG/M metagenome (GOLD analysis project Ga0208226, IMG submission 150713) | Freshwater microbial communities from Lake Mendota, WI - 18MAY2011 deep hole epilimnion ns (SPAdes) | ecosystem: Environmental > Aquatic > Freshwater > Lake > Epilimnion/Euphotic zone ... | reverse complement strand
ATGGCATGTTTGAATTCTGAATTACCATTGATTGCTTCTTGAAGGGTTATCCCGGGTGTTTCCGGAACTAATTCGCAAAGTTTGGTTACGCGATCGAGTGGGATATTAAAAACCCGACCCACATCTTTAATTGCGGCTCGAGCAGCCATGGTTCCAAATGTTGCAATTTGTGCAACACTTTCTTCGCCATACTTTTCTCGAACATAAGCGATAACTTCCTCGCGCCTTTCCTTGCAAAAATCGATGTCGATATCAGGGGCTTCGCTTCGGTTAGGATCAAGAAATCGCTCGAACAAAAGTCCGTATTCAAGTGGGTCTACATGGCTCAGCTTGAGAACATAACTTACAAGTGCCCCGCAGGCAGAACCCCTAGCGCTACTGGGGATTCCCTTGTCAGTAGCAAATCTGACGAAATCTGCGACGATCAAAAAGTAACTTGCAAATCCCATTCTGCAAATAATGCCAATTTCTTTTTCAATTCTTTCCTTGGCCGCTTCAGGTGGGTTTTCTCCATAGCGTTCCTTCATGCCGGCATTACATAATTCGGTTAGGTATTTCTCGGGGGTCTTTTTGTCTGGTGGTGAAAAAACTGGGAAATGTCTTTTGCTGAAATCTAACTGGATATCACAAGTGTCAGCAATTTCTTGACTTCGTTGAACTGCTTCTTCCTGGTTTGGAAAAAGCTTGTACATTTCTTTGGGGGAACGAATGTAGAATTGGTCAGAACCATACTTCATGCGATTTTCGTCAGTCCGAAGCCTTCCAGTGTTGATGCAAAGAAGAACATCGTGGGCGTTACTATCTTCAGGCCTTAAGTAGTGGGCATCTGAGGTTGCAACCAAAGGTAAGCCAAGTTTATTAGCAATATCGATTGCCCCACGGGCGCATTCTTCCTGAATTGGGATTCCGTTATTCTGAATTTCAACAAAGAATCTGTCTTTAAAAACTTTAGCAAACCATCGAGCTAAGTTTGTAGCTTCTTCATGTTTTTCTTGAAGAATAAAGTCGCTAAATTCGCTTGATGCACAACCGCTAAGGCAGATAATTCCTTCGCTGTGGGCTTTTAAAATTTCTTTGTCAATCCGCGGAACATAGTAATAACCCTCGAGGAACGCTATCGATGCCATTTTTATCAGATTCTGATAACCTTTGTTGTTCTTAGCTAAAAGGGTTAAATGAAACCCTGCATCCCCACGTTTTTTTGCATCCCGATCTGTTCTTCCCTTTGGGGCGACATAAGCTTCGTAGCCAACGATTGGGTTTACTCCGCCAGCCCTGCACTCTTTATAAAATTCGATCGCCCCGTATAAATTTCCGTGATCGGTTAGCGCCACAGAATTCATGCCCTGTTGCTTAACATAATTGACAAGTTCGGGAATTCGACTGGCCCCATCAAGCAAGCTGTAATGGGTATGGCAATGCAAATGAGCAAAAGATTTATCCGCCATCCTTGGGCACTCCCATGGTTACAGTGATTCAACCAGACTACTTCAATTTATAAATTTGGATTATAAAGCAAAAAAATAAGAATCGATCGTTTAAAAATTGTTGAGATATTAAGGTTGCAGGTTATCGGGATCAATGATGGCACGCGCATATTTAGCTAAGATCAGGTGGATTGATTGGATTTTCTGCCAATCAGAGTATTTTAATGAAATATCAGAATCCTCATCAGACGCGCTCATACTTTCAGTAGCTAAGGTTAATTGCCTGTGAAGGTATTCAAATAATTCTGCAAGTCTTGCTGATTGGGATGGAGAAAGTTTTCTTGGTAGAGGGGGAAGTGGTTTGTCGCCAAGGAAGACATTACCGTGCTGGATCGAAATTGTTTGGTCGGGTTCTAAGTTTGCAGGTAAATCGTGGTCGAAGGTTTCTATGATTATTGAAGCTTGATCGGTACCCTGATCTGTATCATCGGAAAGTTTTGTTTTGCCAGTTTTTTCTGCGATGCTTGAAATCGAATTAATTCGATTGCGTATTTCAGATTCTGATCCAAACAGTAGAATCGATCTTCCTATGCTTATTCTGTCGCCCGCTTTCAATCTGCGAATGTGAATGGTATTACCATTTACTCTTGTTCCGTTTGTGCTTTCAAGATCTGTGAGAATTATTTCGCCATTATCGTCTTGAATCTTAGCGTGAAACCTGCTGATTCTTTCATCACTAAGGCGAATGTTGTTACCTTCTTCCCTGCCAATAGACACAGGTAAGTTCAATAAGCGAAAGGCGATGCCTTTATCAGAACCTTCGAGCACATGAATTGTTACTTTTTGCGACATAAATTTTTTATAACTGAAAAAGCCTTAAAAATTATTTGTCATTAACAACAAAATAAATTCTATAAATAATCATACCAGAATATCTGAATGCATATCGATATCGAAATTCCAATATTGGAAGTTATTTTCCAAAGCTAGAGGAATACAACCTGAAAGGTGCCTGAACCAAGTTTCTTGTTTTTTTGCAAGCTGCCTAGTGGCTAGATTAATTGCTTCTTCCATTTTTTCGAAACTTAGCGATCCATCTAAAAATTTGGAGATTTGGGAATAACCAATTGCTTGGGAAGCTTCTTTGCTAAGATTTGGGTATTTTTGGCGTAAAAGCAGAACTTCATCAACCCAACCATTTTTAAGTAATTGTTTGGTTCGAATATGAATTCGTTCATGTAATTTTTGGCGGGGCATTTGTAGCCAAATGCATCGAATTTTATCTGGTTGGAATTGGCTATTGGTGCTTATTTCCCACTGTTTTTGAAGAGAACTAATTGTTTTTCCTAGGCCCTGCCAAACCTCCAATGCCCGAATAATTCTGCGTCGATCATTTGGGTGAATTCTTTTTGCAGAATCAGAATCGATGTCTGACAGCATTCGATGAGCGTCTGCAAAATCAGATTGGGGAAATTTTGCCTCTAATTCCGCACGAATGTTTTTGGGGATTTCTGGGATTTCAAACAAGCCCATCATTAGTGCTTTTAGATATAAGGGAGTACCGCCTACAAAAATGGGTGATTTTCCCTTACTGATTAATGCTTGAGCAATTTCTGTAGCACCTTTCAGCCAAAATTGCACATTACTTGTTTCCGTTGGTAGTAAAATATCTACCAAATGGTGTTTAACCAGAGATTGTTCATGTTTAGTGGGTTTGGCTGTGCCAATATCCATGCCCCTATAAAGAGTCATGGAATCCATGCAAATTATTTCTGAATCTAAATGCCGTGCCAATTTGATTGCGAGGTTGGTTTTACCAGAGGCAGTCGGGCCGGTAATTATGTAGGAATTTTCAAGAATGTTCATATCTTCAGAATACTTTCTGAAGGCGGGAAATTAAACCCTAAAGCAGATTTGGTTAGGAAGTTTAAACTGCGACCATTTCTGGTTTAGTAAATGAACCAAACATTGGGTTCTCTAAGGCAAGAAAATCTTTGGCATTGATGCGAATGGATTCAAGATGGGAATGCCCAGGAACAACAATACTGGAACACTTAAGAAGGCAAGAATCTACGATGGTGGAAATTCCATAAGCGGAGCCAAATGCTGGGACCACTCCCCATTCGCAATCAAAGAAAAGTTCAGACATATTTAAAGGGTTTGCCATTTTGACTTTTGTCTCGATCAAAAGTTCGATCTGGGATTTATCAAGCATTTGGTCTGCAGGCAAAACTGCAATTTTATAACTATCCATGGTTTTAAGGAGAACGGTTTTGGCGATTTGCCTGCCTGGTGTGTGCAGATATTTTGCAAGTTTTTGGGCTGAAAAAGCTGGAGGATGTTGAATAATATCAAATGAAATTCCCATGGACTTTAAGAATTGATAAATGCGCATGATTTCACCTAAGTGTTTAGAATCCCCTATTACTAATTATGATTGTAAATTAAAAAAGCTTGAAATATGCCCGCAAATATTGCCCATTCCTCCAATTTTGAAGTAAAATGGTCCGTTTATACCGTTTAAACGGAGTGTTACTTCCTTTGCCCTTCTGCGCTGGTCAGTTGGTTAAGGGAAAGCATTAATATTTATTCAGAAGTATTTAAATGTTAGGGTGCTATTTGAAGGCAGATCAGTTTAGTGCCATCTCTTGCTAGCAAAAATTTGTCAGCAAACGCTGGTTGGGCCCTGCATGGGTTATTAAGGATTTTCTGAGAAAAAACAGGTTCCCATTTGGTGGAATTGAATTTGTTTAAAAAGAGGGTTCCATCTTCTGCTAATACCAGATAATGATTACTAAATTTGATTAAATTACCACTACCTGTTCCATCTTTTGTCCATAAAACCTCTCCTGTTTTTAAATTTACACAACGAAATTCTGCTCCAGCTTCTTGCCTGCCATGGAAGCCATATAAGTAGCCGTTTGAAATAATTGGGGTGCCAAAATGACAAGAAAGAGAAGTGTCGTTGGCCCAAGTTTTTTCAAACTTTCCCAAACTAAATTTAAGCCAAGTAGCACCTGTGCCATAGCTGGCGGTTAAGAAAATTTCATCGCCTTGAATTAAGGGGGTTGCAGCATTAACTGAAGCATCAAATCTGGCTCGCCAGGGAAACATTCCAAAATTTGAGCCATCAATTAATTTAAGAATAGAAAGGCCATCGCGGTGAAAAAGAAAAACCGAATCCTCGTTAGCGAATTTGGAAACAACTGGCGATGCATAACTTCCTTTAAAACTGCCGCTCTTCCAAATAAGCATGCCAGTTTTGATATCAATGCAAACACAACCAGCGTTTTTCCCACCCGCCATTACAATTAATTTATCATCAATAATTAAGGGCGAACTGCCAAACCCAAAAAAAATCTTGCTCGATTCAAATTCAGAGACTAGATCTTTTTCCCATAAGAGTTGCCCATTACTAGTATTAAGTGCCCGCAGTATTCCATCAGGGGAAATAGATGCTATCGCGGTTTTATTAACCGCAGGTGTGGAGCGAGGGCCATCGCCCCTTGAAAAATCATCTTTATAAGTTGTTGGGAAAGACTTTTTCCAGTTTACTTTTCCTGATTTAAGAGAGAAGGATGTAATTTCTTCAGTGTTTTGAATGCGATGATGGAGAAAAACAGATTCTGCAAAAATAACCGGGCCACTAAACCCGTCTCCAACTGGTGCAGACCAGATTAATTGAGGTTCTTTCGTAAAAGCCTCAACACTTGGAAAAGCTTGGCCATTTCTTTTGTTGCCAAGAAAACCATTCCATTCCTCTGCACTAAGAGGAGGAGTTAGGGGCAAAAGAGTTAAAATTAAGCATATTTTGTAAATATTTTTCATAGAAAACCCTGATAAAAGGTGAGGAAATTGCAAAGTTCATAGTCTATTTATAAAAAACTACTGTTTGCATCTTGTACTACCCCGCTAAAATAATCATAGTTCATGTAATTTGATAGTGGATAGTTTTTGTTATGGCTTGATTTTCAATATTGAATTACGAGGAAACAAGCAGATGAAATGTCATAAGTGTCCTAAAGTCGCAACGATGCACATTACTGAAATAGTTAGTAAAGATAATGTTCAGGAGTGTCATTTTTGCGAAGAATGTGCACAAAAGTATTTGCAAGAGGAAGTTTTGGAAAAAGAAACCATTGAGGCAGATCTTGGGCCTTCTATGGCGAAAATGGTAGAGAATTTAGCTGGCGCAACCTCTGCTGTTTGTGAAACCTGTGCTATGCAGTTTGCTGACTTTCGAAACTCAGGCCGTTTGGGCTGTCCCCATGATTACACCGTATTTCATGACGAATTATTGCCTTATTTGGAGAATATTCACGGAGAAACCAAGCATTGTGGTAAGTTTCCCACTAGATACGGCGCAAACAAGAATATTCAAAAAGAAATTGATCTTTTAAGAAAACAGCTTCAATTGGTTATTCAAAAAGAAAAATACGAAGAGGCTGCAGGTATTAGAGATAAAATACGATTGCTTGAGAACCAGTAAGTTAATATTAATTTTTTCATTTGGCCAATTTAAATCATGATTTGTAAGTACTGTTCAAAACCTGCGACAATTCATTTGACCGACATCGTGGGCGGCCAAAAAAAGATCACGAACATATGTAAAGAATGTGCGGAAGCTAAGCAGTTGCTAAAGCAATCCGATAATGACCTTCCGGGTATTTTGCAGGGGCTGATTTCCAAGCATATTGGTAAAGAGGCAGATGAATTATCAAAATTAGTGTGCCCAGATTGTGGAACACGCTACATGGATTTTCGCGCTCAGGGACGCTTGGGTTGCCCCAAGGACTATAATCATTTTAAACTGGGTCTTGAGCCTTTAATCGAAAAAATACAGCATTCAAAAAAGCATCTTGGTAAAATACCCAAGCGCAATCCGGATCTTTCAGGTAAAAGATCTGATGAGATATTAAAAATCAGGCAGGAACTTAAAAAAGCAATTGAACTAGAATCCTATGAAGAAGCCGCAAGGTTAAGGGATTTACTTAGAGAAAAGGAAAATCCGGATGAATTTTGAATCACTCTCGAAATCAAGTGGTGAATGGCTTAAAGGCAGTGGTATTGAATCGGACATTGTGATTTCCAGCAGAATTAGGCTGGCAAGAAATCTTGCTGGGTTTCCTTTTCCTAATCGAGCTAGTAACTTTCAAAAAGCTGAAATCGAAAACCTTCTTAAAGACCGCATTCAAACGCTCGAATTTGAACAAAAATTTGAGTATGTCTCACTTACCGCTCTTAACACGCTCGATCGCCAATTCCTTGTCGAGAGACAACTCATTTCCAGAGAATTAGCTGCCAATGATGGCCCTCGTGGCGTTGCTCTGGGCAATTTGGAATCCCTCAGCCTTATGGTTAATGAGGAAGATCATTTGCGTTTACAGGTGATGCGCTCGGGTTTTTCTCTCGAAAGCGCCTGGGAAACTATTAATAAGCTTGATGATTATCTAGAAAAAAAGGTTTCCTACGCATTTCACGAAGAATTTGGATACCTCACTGCTTGCCCAACTAATGTTGGAACAGGAATGCGTGCCAGTGTAATGTTGCATTTGCCTGCCTTGGATTTCACTAAGCAAATTGACAAAGTTTTTCGAGCTTTGCAGCGAATCAATCTTACCCATCGTGGTCTTTATGGCGAAGGCAGCCGTTTTTCTGGCCACTTCTTCCAGATTTCTAATCAGGTTACTTTAGGTAAAAGCGAAACCGCTATCCTTAATGAAATCTATAGCGTTATTCCTCAAATCATTGATTATGAGCGGCAAGCCCGTGTTGCTTGGAAAAAAGATAATGGCCAAATCCTTCAGGATCGTATTTCCAGAGCATTTGGTACTCTCAGTTCTGCAACTATGATGACCTCTGATGAAACCATGGAACTTTTGTCTTATGTTCGACTTGGTATTCATATGAAGATGATTGAAGATGTTGATATTAACACGGTTAATGAATTGTTTATTCAGACCCAGCCAGCCCATTTGCAAAAGTTGATGGGTAGTACTCTTGATGGTGAAGAAAGAAATACCGCCAGGGCAAAATTCTTGCGTAGTAAACTCCGTAGCTCAGGGTCGACTCCAAATTAAATCCTGATAGAAATCCAATCATGCATAGCCAATCTGTATTTGACTTGGAAAATTGGCTTATTGAAAATGCTGTTCCAAGTGGTGGTTGGGCTTATTACTCAAATAAATCTGCCTCGATAGAACCGACCTGTTTGGCCCTTTTGGCACTTAAAAACAGCAAGTATGAATCAAGTAAAGAGTTTGCCTCTGCTATTGCATTTTTGGAATCTTGCATTGGGCCCAATGGAATTGCGGTTTCACCAAACGGCAGGCCGGAAGCCGTTTGGGTAACATCTATCGTGCTTTTCACTTTCGTAAAACTTAAGCTTAATCCAACAGCTATTTCTTCAATGGTTTCGATTTTGCTTGAAATAAAAGGAACCGTTACAAAAAATAATCAAGCGTTGGAAATTCATGCCAATGGCATAAATCCCCAGGTTATGGGGTGGCCTTGGTCTCTCAATACTTTTTCTTGGGTTGAACCCACGGCTTGGGCCATTCTTTCACTTAGGTCGGTTGGTTTGCAGGATAATCCCAGAGTGATGGAAGGGATTGAATTTCTCCTTGACCGCTTAATGGATGAGGGAGGCGCAAACTACGGCAATAAAACGGTTCTTGGAAAGCTTTTAGATCCGGTTCCAGGCCCCACAGCCCTTTGCCTGTTGGCATTAAATGGTACCAAGGGGGCCACGAACCCAAAGGTTGGTGCATCGATTTCTTATTTGAAGCAAAGTATTTTTGCGCCACTAGATTTAGAGCACGCTTTTTGGTCAGTCCTTGCATGCTCATTATATTTGAATGATAATAGTGACGAAATTGTTCAACTTGAAAGTGCAATCACCGAGCTTTTAGCTAGCTTTTGCAAGGAATTTGCAAGTGAATCTCAGCCACTTGCTAAATCGGTTTACCGTGTATCGTTGGCACTTCTTGCAAACAAGTCAATTAAAGAAAACCCCTTTGCGATATATTTAGAATCTAAAAAAGTAGCATTTAAAAAGGCATACATTCCCTCTGAATCTTGGGGTGAATGGTTCAAAAAGGTTATTCGTCGATTGCTGATCGATGGTTTGGGAGGGGTTCAGGTCAGCCAAAACGAAAGCTTAGTAGCTTGGAAAAATGTAATAAGTTATGACGAAGACGTTCTTTTAGCTCTAAAGGAGATGTATCAATCATTTAAACAAAAGGTTCCATTAGCAGGTAAAAAAATATTTATAAAACCTAATATTGTTGAATTTAATCCTCAAAGACCAATTCATACTAATCCGATGGTCGTGGATGCGATGATTCGTCTCTGCATTGAAGAGGGTGCTGCGGAAATTGTGGTTGGAGAAGGGTCGGGGCATCGAAGAAATATGGGATGTTTGCTTCGGGAGTGTGGGTTGGAAAAAGTATTGGCCGAGCATAAAATTCGATTTGTAGATATCAATTACGATCAAACTAAAAAAGTTGTCAATTTAGGGTCAAAATCTGGATTAGGGTTCATTTACTTTAGTAAGGAGGCTTATGAAGCTGATGTTTTAATATCAGTTCCCAAGCTTAAAACCCATCATTGGACAAATGTAACACTTTCTTTGAAAAACTTGTTTGGTATTGCTTCAGGTCAAGCTTACGGCTGGCCTAAAAATGAACTTCATTTTCAGGGTATTGTTAATAGTATCGTAGATATTAATTCGACAAGAAAAGCCGATCTTTCTTTAGTGGACGGTATTGTTGGCATGCAGGGTGATGGCCCTCTTTATGGGGATTCGATTAAATCAAACATCTTGCTCATGAGTGATGATCCTGTCGCAATTGATGCCACCTGTGCAAGATTAATGGGTTTTGATCCTGCAAAAATTGATCATATTGGGTTAAGTGCTAAGGTTGGATTGGGAAATTTGGAATCAGATAAGATTAAGTTGGTTGGAATGAAGGTGGGCGAATTCCCACAATTAAAATTCGATAGTCCGCCTGGATTTTAATCATTAATGACCATTGGAGTACCTTTTTATCAGTCGAATGTGATTGATTTAAAAATAAATTTAATTATTTTGGCAAGATCGGTATTAAAGTCTGCGAATGACTATAATATTTTTAAGTAAGGAAATTTTTTGTTTTTGAGATGACCCAATATTGTTAAAAGTGTATCTTGTGATTTGGTATTAGGTCATTAGCTTAAAAGTTTACAGGGCTAATTTAAAAATGTATGAGCGTTTTACTGATCGTGCTCGCAAAGTTATGCAACTTGCCAATCAAGAAGCTCAGCGCTTCAATCATGAGTACATTGGCACAGAGCATATTTTGCTTGGGCTTGTAAAAGAAGGTTCCGGCGTAGCTGCGAATGTTCTTAAAAACCTTGATATAGATTTGAGAAAAATCCGACTCGAGGTTGAAAAAATAGTTCAATCTGGACCCGATATGGTGACTATGGGGAAACTTCCCCAAACACCTAGGGCCAAAAAAGTAATCGACTACTCTATTGAGGAAGCTCGAAATCTTAACCATAATTATGTTGGAACAGAACATCTCCTTTTGGGATTATTGCGCGAGCAAGAAGGTGTTGCGGCTCAGGTTTTGATGAACCTGGGCTTGAAACTTGACGATGTCCGGGAAGAAGTTCTCAATTTGCTGGGGCATAACATGGCTACCGAAGAGACTGGGGGCGGAAGTAGCAGTGGTGAAAAACAGCCTGGTCGAGGCAAATCCAAAACTCCTGCCTTGGATAGTTTTGGCAGAGACCTTACCGAACTTGCTAAACAAGGGAAACTAGACCCTGTTATTGGCAGAGCCAATGAAATCGAGCGGGTTGTTCAAATCCTTAGCAGAAGAACCAAGAATAATCCTGTTCTTCTTGGCGAAGCAGGCGTTGGCAAAACTGCAATTGTTGAAGGCCTTGCTCAATTGGTTATTGATGGAAATGTCCCTGAATTGCTCAGAGATAAGCGTATTGTTGTTCTTGACCTTGCAATGATGGTCGCCGGTACCAAGTACCGTGGACAGTTTGAAGAACGCATCAAAGCGGTTATGAATGAAGTTCGAAGGGCTAAAAATACCATTCTTTTCATTGATGAACTTCATACTCTTGTTGGTGCAGGCGGGGCTGAAGGTGCTATCGATGCATCGAATGTACTAAAGCCAGCTCTTGCTCGAGGTGAAATCCAATGCATTGGGGCTACCACCCTTGATGAGTATCGAAAATACATTGAGAAAGATGGCGCTTTGGAAAGGCGTTTTCAACAAATCATAGTCAATCCTCCTTCGAAAGAAGAAGCTGTTGAGATTCTTCGCGGCCTTCGCGACCGATACGAAGCCCATCATCGCGTTCAAATTAAAGATGAAGCTCTTGCCAGTGCTGTTGAGCTAAGTGATCGTTATATAAGTGGTCGTTGTTTGCCTGATAAAGCAATCGATGTAATTGACGAAGCTGGTGCGCGTGTTAGGCTAAAAGCTATGACTAGGCCACCCGATTTGAAAGAGCTAGATCAACAAATCGAAAAGCTTAATCAGGAAAAAGAAGCTGCTGTTGCTGAACAAGATTTTGAAAAAGCAGCTCATCTTCGTGATCAAGCAGATAAACTTAAGAAGAAAAAAGAAACCATTACCAAAGAATGGCGCGATAAATCCCGCGAAGTTGATGGCGTGGTTGATGACGATGTCATTGCAGAAGTGGTTAGCAAAATGACTGGCGTACCTCTTAAACGCCTCGAAGACAACGAAACTGCTCGTTTACTTTCGATGGAAAAAGAGCTGCATAAGCAAGTTGTTAGCCAGTATGAGGCGATTGAATCAATCTCCAAGGCTGTGCGTAAAAGTCGTGCAGGGCTAAAAGACCCTAAGCGCCCTATTGGAAGCTTTATTTTTGCAGGCCCAACTGGTGTTGGTAAAACTTTGTTGGCAAAACGTCTTGCAGCATTCATGTTCGGGGATGAAAACTCGCTTATCTCGATTGATATGAGTGAGTATTCAGAAAAGCATAATGTTAGCCGTTTAGTCGGTGCACCTCCTGGATATGTTGGATACGAAGAAGGTGGCCAGTTAACCGAAAAAATCAGGCGCAAACCTTACAGCGTTGTTCTTCTTGATGAAATTGAAAAAGCGCATCCCGAAGTTTGGAATATGCTTTTACAAATCATGGAAGAAGGTCGTTTGACCGATAATGTAGGTCGAACTATTGATTTTAAAAATAGCATCATCATTATGACCACGAATATCGGCGCTGCCGAAATTACGGGTAAAGTTGGTGGTTACGGTTTTCATAATCGTAAAGATGAACAAGCTAACTATTCCAAAATGAAGGAAACCGTGAAGCAGGCGATGGAAAATAATTTCCGCCCTGAATTCCTTAACCGTGTTGATGATATCATTGTTTTCAGGCCGCTTACTAAGCCTGATCTTAAGAACATTATCGACATTGAATTAAGCAAGGTTTACAAGCGACTTAAAGAAAAGAACCTCAGGCTTATTCTTACCGAAGAAGCAAAGGAACTTTTGATTGAAAAAGGTACCAGCCTTGATTTTGGTGCCCGACCTTTACGAAGGGCAATCGAGCATTTCTTGGAAGATCCTTTATCTGAAGATCTTCTTCGAGGCTCTTTTGTTGGTAAAAATCTTATCAATACCAGAGTTGCTGAGGTTGATGGCGAAAAGAAGATTCTATTTGAGCCAACCTTCGAAGTCGAAGAAAAAGATGTTCTTGAATCTGTGTTACCAACTGGTGATAAACCTGCTAAAGGTCTAGAGCCAAAGACTCCCTGATCATTGTGATTACAAAAAAAGCCAGCCTTTTAAAAAGGCTGGCTTTTTTTATGGACTTGATCTCTAGAGATCTAGCGCAGATGAGTCTTTCTTATCTTTTCCATGCAAGAAAATGATGCTTTAGGTTGCCAATCTTTATCAAATAGCCCACAATTTGGAAAATCGGAACTAGAATCATCCGATAATTCAACCCAATGAATTGATTGGATAAATCTTTTGCTTAGAGCTAAAGAGGTGAAAGATTCCGCCCAATCAGCTTGAGTTGCTTGGGTCTTCGAACCTTTCCAATTCCCAAATTCACTATCCCCAATTTCCCCTGCATTCTTAATTGATGGATAACCAAGTGTGAGTGTTAAGGGCACGCCTAAAACTGCATAGAGATCTAAAAGCTTGGATGTTTCGAGCATGTCTCTGCAGAAGGATCCATTAGGAGATGAACCCATAACAATTTCGATATCGATTGCAGCAAGATTAAGCCCTGCCCTACAAAGATTATCTGTAAAAATAAAAGGTGAAAATGCCCTTTTTTTCGAAGCGGTATATTCACCCCAGGGTTGAGTGACTCCAATAATAATTTCTAATGAGGAATGAATTTGCTTGGCAATCTCTGCAAGTTTGCAGGCTATGCGAAAGTAAGTTTCATCACCAAATGCTGGTTCAGTAGCAACATTCAACCCCGAGCAAATAATCCAGCGGTGGATTTTTCCATTATAGCGCCTTATTGCGGTGTCTAAAAATCGTGCCATTGCGGTTGCATATTGGGATGCAGTGCTGCTGGATGCAGTCAACCATTCAGGAAGGGATTCTTTTGTCATTTGGATGACTGGCCCGCCTATTACTTCCATTCCAGTAGCCAAGCAACTTTCTAAAGCTTGATCGACTTGACTCCAAGAGAAAATGCCTTGAGAAGTTTCGATATTTTTCCAGTTGAAGCCAACTTGCATGTAATTAAAAGATTGTTCCATTTTGCTTGTAAGGGAAGCCGGGAAAGGTTTGGAAACCTTGGCAGAAAGGCCCGTTTCAAAGGGTTGATTATCTTGATGCCTTATATCAAATATTTGGCGAATGTACTCGCGAATTAAAGTATCTGATCCGCGATAAGCAAATTCGATTGCGTTTTGCAAGGATTTTTCTTGTTGCGAAAGATCGTTATTACTAAAAGCTTTTCCGAACTCTAGGGTGGATTTCGCTAGTTGATCCCGAAGGTCTTGATTTATTTTTAGGCCGCTAAACTCCCAGTCAGCATTGAAATTTCGGAATTGATTAACTTTCCCGCGTGCCAGTTCCATAATCAAGGAATAAGGGGAATCGGATAAAGGCAGCGTTGAAGTTGGGGACATGAAAATTCCATGGTTTCCGATATTCCAGGGAATAGTTAGAAAGCAGGAATCATGCTCTTCTTTTTTAAGTGATAAAATATTCTTATTTTTGGAGACGTTGGAAAAAAAAGGCATGGAGTCCGGGCCACCCAAAAAATATGATTTCAACAACTCTTTTTCCCAAGTTTTGTCGAGTGATTCAGGAATATTAAAAGAGATGTTGCCCATTGTATCGCTAATGTTTTAATTGTTAGAAAAAAGTAAAAGACCAATAGTCATATGATATTATTAAGTAAGGCTAAAAGCGATAAGTGAATAAGAAATCAGCGATAATTACAAAGAAGGTATATCTTTGTCCGATAGTGCGATAATGGTAATCCCAAGATGATTTGCAAGGTTTACTGCATCTTTTTCGCTTAAAAAAATTGTTTGCCCTGCTTCAATAGCAAGTACTTTCCCTCGGGCTTTATGAAGTGTTTGAATAGTATCGATTCCAATAGTTGGCACATCAAACCTGCGGTCTTGATTTGGTTTTGCCACTTTAACAACAACGAATCCACCAGATTTACAGTATTCCCCTGCCCGGATAATATTTTTATCCGTGCCTTCAATGGCTTCGATGGCTAAAACAGCACGATCTTTCACCGCTACACTTTGCCCTACATCCAGTCGGCCCATCTCACGGGCAAGTTTCCAACCAAAATAAATATCTTGCATTTCTGAATTAGTTGGTCCCCTGCGGGTTAATGTTCCTGATTGCACGAGAATCTCCGGTATGTAATCGAGGGCGGATGCAAAATTTATACCATCTTTTGCGAATTCTTTAATAATGGATAACAATAATGTGTCGTCTTTGTTGTCAGTTCTTTTACGTAGATACCAAAAGATCAAGGTTCGTAAATCAGGTGCAAGATTGAATATTTTCCAAGGTTTGTGAAGTAAATTCGCTTTGTGAATCTTGCCTGCCATCACTACATTTTTAACACCATGTTTTTTAAACCGATTGATCATTTTTCCCAACTGTGCGGGGCCTGACCAATAAAAATGATCGACGAGTTCTATTAGTTCAGGTCCTGCTTCTTCAGTAATTCCAACGCAAACAACATGTAAACCCAACTTTCGTGCAGATTGTGCAAAAACAACAGGAAATTGCCCATAGCCTGCTAATAATCCAATTGGCTCTTCAATGAGTGTTGTAGAGGTCATCGGTTGGATTACTCAACTTCCCTGTAGCAAAAACTTTTGTTAATTACGTTTTATTCTTCATCTGGGATGTTTAATTGTTTTTTGATCTTTTTGATGTCTTTGCAAATACCAGGAAGCCTAGCCATACTTATTAAAATTCGCTTTTCGTCCCGTTCTTGGCGAGCTGGGATGCCAAGTAGACGCTCACCCTTGCCTGCAGTTCGCATCACCGCACTTTTTGCACCAACAACAACCTCATCAGCTAAAGTTACATGGTCTGCAAGGCCTGCTTGCCCAGCAACTACCACGTAATTTCCCGTTGTACATGATCCAGCAATACCAACTTGGGCGACTAATAAATTGTGTTTGCCTATTTCGCAATTGTGCCCAATTTGAACCAAATTATCAACCTTGGTGCCTTCACCTATTCGCGTGGGACCAAAGGTGCCGCGATCAATAGTCGACCCTGCACCAATTTCGACATGATTTTCTAGTTCAACATTGCCTGTCTGTGGGATCTTTTTGTGAACACCATCAGTCAACCTATAGCCAAAGCCATCAGCACCAATCACGCTGTTAGCATGTATAGTGACATGATCGCCAATGACACAATCATCATAAATAACAACATTGGGATGTAGAACGATATGGTTTCCCAAGGTGCAATTACGTCCGATAGAAACTCCGCCATGAATAATACAATCGGTACCAATAACAGAATTATTTCCAATGCGAGCAAAAGGCAAAACGGAAGTTCCAGCGCCGATTTTAGCACTAGGTGAAACCCAAGCGAAAGAGTCGACTCCAAGAGGATAGGGTTCAGGTTTACCTTTAAAATGTTCAACAATAACTATAAAAGCAAGCAAAGGATCATTTACAAGAATCAAAGTTTTTCCCGGTGCACTAAATTCGTTTTGACAAACAGCGACCAAAGCTTTGGATTCAATGAACTGTTTTTCGTACTTTGGATTGTCAACAAAGGTAATATGTCCAAGATCTGCATTTTTTAAATTGGATGTACCAGAAATAATGGCAGTCTCATTGCCAATTACTTTGCCTGAAATCAATTTCGCAATCTCAGCAACTTTAGCAGACACCTTTCGCACCTGACCTTCCATGAAGTAATTGACAAACAGAATTAATATAAGAGATCGTAATCTTTGTCTTTTAAATGGACAACCCTAGTTTTAAAAGGTTTATTCTTTAGGCTTTAGTCTAAAGAAATCTCCTTTAGAAGTTCCAAGGTAAATTGAATTTTCATAGAAGACAGGCGAACCTGAAATTTCGCCCCCAAGGTTCAGTTTTTGGATCAATTTGCCATCTTCTAGATTAAGGAAATAGAGGTAACCATCAAAGGAACCCGCAACCACAGTATTGCCTAAAATAAGTGGTGAGGCATCAACTTTTCCATCTGTTTGAACTCCCCATATCTCCATACCTTTTTCTCGGTCTATGGCATGGATTTTTTTATCTCTTCCACCAACTACAACAAGATTCTTTGCAATGGCACAAGAACTAAAAAATGGCTGGGATCTTTTTTCGGGTTTGTAATTCCAATTGATTTTGGGTTTTTTCCAGTTAATACCAAGTACATTGTTAGACATGGTACCAACAAACAAATCGTCTCCCGCAATGGAAGGAGTGGCGCCGGTTTGTCCCCCTAGGTCAAGATTCGAAAGCTCTTTTCCTGTTTCAGCATCAAGAACATGCAAGGTACTATCGCAACCCGCAGCAAAAGTTTTACCTTCGATTATTGCGCAAGATCCAAAAAAAGGCCCTTCCATTTTGAATTTCCACAATTCTTTTCCGGCAGCATTCAAACAATAAAGGTTCTCGTCCTGACTTCCAAAAAGGATGTTTTTCTTGAAGAAATTTGCTCCCCCAGAAATCTCGCCATTCGTTGCAAATGCCCATTTTTTAATGCCAGTATTTAAATCTATAGCGTGCAATGAGCCATCGATATCACCGATGTAAATTACCTCGTCTTGGATACTGGGAGGTGCTTTAAATGAACCGCCTTTGTACTTCCAAATTTCTTTTCCATCTTTGCAATCCAATGCATAAACTTTTTCATCCATGCAGCCAAAATAAACCTTCCCATTATGAACAACAGCCGTTCCTTCAATTGAATCTTTAAGAGATATTTTCCATTGGATTTCGAATGGCCCTTTGATTGATGTGGGCAAAAAACCATCTTGCTGGGGGTTTCCTCTAAAAAGAAGCCAAGAAGAAACTGAATTAATTTCTTTTGAAATAAGGTCGGAACTAAGGGTAACCAAAGAAATAATGATAGCCTGGCTTGCGATCAGGTAGATCATACCATTGCGAGTTGATAAATTTCGAGAAGGTCTTTTTGTTGTACCGGCCTTGGATTGAATTTGGCAGTCCATTGTTCAGAAGCCTCCTCAGCTAATACTTCAAGAATTCCGTGAGATACACCGCAGTCATGAAGGTTTTTTGGGATTCCAGCAAGGGAAAGAAAACCAGTGATGATATCAGCAAGAATTTCACCGGAATCAGTATTGTTGTTTGTGGTTCTACCAATGTCTCTAACAAGAGTCTGGTAGGAATTAGCTACATGATGACTATTAAAGCGCAAAACATGAGGCAAAAGAATGCCAATTGCAATTCCATGGGGAATGCCGTAGTGGGCAGTTAAAGGATTTGCGCAGGAATGGCATATCCCCAGCATTGAGTTTTCGATCGATACCCCAGCAAAATGTGCACCAAGTTGCATGGCAGCCCTAGCATTAATGTCCAAAGGGTTTTTTAAAACCGTTTCGAGATTTTCGGCCAACATACTCCAAGCTTGCCTCGCAAAAGTTTGCGAGATGGTATTCTTTTTGGTGCAGACATAAGATTCCAGGGCGTGGGAAATCGCATCAATCCCAGTGGCTGCAGTAACCATGTGGGGTTGTGAAATGGTAAGTTCTGGGTCAAGAAGACATATTTTAAATGCAGCTTTCTTATCACCACATGCCATCTTTAAGTGTGTACTTGAATCGGTAATCAGTGCAAAAGATTGTGCTTCACTTCCTGTACCAGAGGTGGTGGGGATGCCGATTGAAGGCAACATGGGTTTTTTAGCCAACCCGACGCCTTTGTAATCAGACATTTTGCCGCCGTTTGTCAGCAAAAAATTAATACCCTTGGCGCAATCCATGGCACTGCCACCGCCAAGAGCAACAATAAAATCAATGTCGTGAAGTTGGGCGAAATTTTTGCCTTTTGCGACATGAATTTCTTCAGGATTTTCTTCGACCCCATCAAATAGAAAAACTTGTGATCCTGATTTCTGTAAAGAAGAGAAAATAAGATCCGTATGCCCTGCTTTTTTAAGACCTGGGTCGGAAACTAAAAGAACACGGGAACCTCCAAGTTCTTGAACCAAGGATCCAGCATGAACAGAACAACCGGGCGCAAAAATAACCCGGTTGAGAGGACTAAAATCAAATGAAGTCACCTTAGAATCCGCTTTGCTGGTAAGCTCTTTGCTTGTAGAGGTGGGTGAATAAGTTACCTTCATGAGGCTGATCCCAAGTAAGGCGATTCGTTGGTATGGGGCCAAGATTCAGCCGGTCTACATTAGTACTGTTTAATAACACATGAGCGAAATCCTTGTTTTCTGTGATTGCAGTAGCAACAAGGGTTGGCCCAATTAACTTTACCATATCATCTTGCGGACACTCAACCACGCTTGCATAAGGAAAAAGGAATTCTTTGTTAGCAAGTGGGTGGTCGTAGGTTTCACAATGAACAATTGCGGGAAGCAACCAAGCGCATCTTCCTTCTTTAACAAGCCTTGGAGTTCCCCTAACTTTCTCGGTAGTATCTGTAGCACCCGGTGTTTTAAGCAAGTTATCGATCATGCCTGAAATTCTGTCGGGAACATCAGGATTAGCAAAAGCAGCAAGTTCTGCATGTGGATCATCGTAAGCCCGAACTTGAATTTTTGCGAGTTTTTCAGAAAGAGCATGGGCTATTTCTTTGCCATGAGAAGGTACCCAAACAGCTGATACATTGATGCAAGATCTACCGCCATTGGCTGCAATCGACTCTGCAATGATATCAATGTAATCTTTCCAATGGGCAATCTTGTCTTCGCCTATCAAGACTTTGCTGTAACCCGGTCCGTGAAGTTCAACCCGATGATCATTTTTGTAAGGATCGGTGGTGGTGCTATCCCCAAAAAGCATACTACGGCCTGTGCCTCGAAGGATCTCACCGGCCCCAGCATGATCGGTTGGGCAGAAGTTAACAGCAGCAGGTGGAATACCAGCCTTAAGATAAGCTTGAATAACCCTGAATGGTGTCCAAGGTTCTTCTCTACCTGGCTTTAAGATAAGGGGTATTTTTAAAGCAGGGGTAGGTGCCCATAAAGAATGTACGCCAGGGGAATTGCTAGGTAGAATTGCCCCAAAAGAACTGCAAGTAGGAACAAAACATAATGTCCTACCATCTTGAGTGCCATGGCCTGTGTCCAAAATTGACATGTCTAAACCACGAGTTAAACCAGCAATAATCGTATCGATATTTCTTAGTACATACTCAACTTTACCCGCATTTCTTCTGCAGAAAACCATGGGAGATCCCGTGGTTGAAGATAAGTTCCGAATGTAATCTTCAAAGGTTTGCATCTGATCACCACATGGTAGAGTGTCAGTTGCAAAAATTCGCCCTGCTTCCTTAACCATATGCATGAGTTTGTCCATGGGAATGGCTTGCAGTTCATTGCGGGCTTCTTCCATTTTGGAAATATCCCTGACAATTTGGCTGCCATTAACTTGACTAACTTCTGCAATTGTTTCACCCGTAACATGATGAACAAGCTGGGTTTTGTTCAGACTGGTGTATGGTTTTCCTAATCGCAAAGCAGGAATGTGAAGCATGTATAAAGCCCTTTAAAATCCTTGTAAAATAAAACACAGTGTATTAATAGACACCAACAACGGTAGTTGCAGCAAATTCACTAAAAGGACGAACGCCACTAACTCCATCCCAAGGATAGGTTTCAAAAGGAAGCTCGCGCTCACCCTCATCGCGTTCAGCAAACCGAGGAACAAAGAATTCCTTGGTAAGAGTGGTTAGAAGAACTCTTCCAGTTTGACCATACTCAACAACCTTGTCAAAATTTTTGGGATCAACAACCTGAATAGCAGCCCTAGGCTGAGGAGCATAATAAGAAATCTTAAACCCATCTTCAGGGCAAATAGGTTTTGAGCAAGCTAGCCCCATCAGGGTGTTACCATAGGTAGGAGTCATGAAAACATCACCGTTGTCAAGCATCTCTTCGTACGCTTCGCGTGTGAACTGAGGAGTAAATTCAGTACCACCAGAGAAGATACCAGTAATACCCGCAGCCTTGATGGATTTTAAACCACCTGCAGGGATTTTTTTTCCAAGCTGGCGGAATTTGTCTTCGAGTTTGCCGGATCGTAATGCTTCATCAAAGGCAGCAAGAAGCTTGGGAGTAGTAAACATGCATTTGATATCGTGCCCACCAGCAAGAATGGTCAAGACTTGTTCAATGGCATGCTCTTTGTAAAGGTTAGCCATGCCGATTTCACGCATTTTAATAAGCTTGACGACCCATCTAGGATCAAGATCAATACAGAAGCAAATACCACCTCTATGTTGGGCAAGATGTTCGATAGCTAATCGAAGTCTCCTAGGCCCAGAAGGCCCAAGCATTAGCCAGTTGCTACCTTTGGGGAAGTACTTGTCAGGAAGAGTGTCTGACATCATTTCGTAATCGATTCGGAAATCGTCGATCACAATGCGAGTTTTAGGAAGGCCGGTAGTACCACCGGTTTCGAAAACATAGGTGGGCTTGCCAGCATAACCTTTAGGAATCCAGCGTTGAACAGGTCCGCCACGCAACCACTCATCTTCGAAAGTTCCAAACAAGCGCAAGTCTTCAAAAGTGTGAACATCTTTGAGAGGGTTAAATTTATATTCCTTGGCTTTATCTAGCCAAAAGGGAGTCCCAGTATCCGGACTGAAGTGCCATTGCACAACTTCCCTTACTTGTGCATCAAGTTTGGTTTTTGCTTCTTTGATCAAAACTTCGAGAGATTTAGTTTCTGCCACGTTCGATTCCTTAAAAATAAAAGATTACTTTCCAGAGATAGCAAATAGAGTCGTTCCCGTATTAACGAATACACAGCCATTGATAACGGTGATCGGACCTTTAATCGGTTGATCCATTTCTATTTTAGACGGCTCAGCTTTGGTTTTTCCATGATTAAAAACATAAAGGTCCCCACTATCAGTCCCGATGAAAACCTTACCATCAACATAGTATGGGGAAGCCCAAGTTCCATCCCGGAGATCATGATCCCAGAATTTTTGGCCAGTCTTGGCATCCAAGCAATGCAGATAGCCATCTAATTCAGCAAGGTAAATAATGCCATCATGAATTGCTGGAGTACTAAGCGTTCTTCCGAAACTGATTTCTCTACCTTGTTCTGGTTTTGGAATAACCTTACCACCGTAATGCCAGACCAAGCCGGAATTCTTATTGATATCAGCTTTAGGGTCGAACTTTTCATCCTTGGGGCTGAGATCTTTTTCAGGGTTATCAGGTGTTTTGGTCGCATCAATGCACCAGAAATGCCCTTCCCCTGGCCCATCATCAGGATTGTTACCGGTACCAACATAAACTCTGCCTTCATTAACAACAGGCGTAGCCATAATGTAACTTTTATTACCTCTACCACCTGGTTTAAATTCGGTTCCCTTTGGATTACAATCAAACTTCCAGAGAAGATTTCCTGAAGCCGGTTCGAAAGAGTAAACCCAGCCATCGCCACCCGGGAAAATAACCTGCGATTTGCCATTCATGGTGAAAGCTGCAGGATTTGACCATTGGCCTTCCATGATATTTTTGCCGGGAAGACTACTTTTCCAAGCAAGCTTGCCAGTGTTTTTATTGACAGCAATAAAACTAGGAGCATCAGGGGCAGGCAACTTGTGTTGATTGGGATCCACACCGTTTGCTGTTACAACAAAAACATTATCACCAAGCACTAATGGAGATCCAATTGCAAGAAAGCATGGAAAAACGCCTAAGTCTTTCATCATGTCAATTTTCCAAAGGATAGCAGGCTCGGTCTTACCTTTTGCAAGTTCGGTGGAAGCACAAACAAGCTCGCAACGATTGGAAACATAATAGATTTTTTTCTGATCATAAGCAGGGTAAGAACCGATGCCTTGCTTAGGCCAGTCGTTTAACTCGGGCTCGGGAAGTTTGTCATGAGTGATTTGCCAAAGAAAAGAACCATCAGCTTCGTTAAAGCACATAATAACGCCACGATCGCCCATTGCTTTGGGATCACGAGGTCGCTCATTATTGGTGCCTACGAAGATTTTACCATCAGCAATGGTAGGACCGCCGTATGAAACCGTACCCATCTCCGCAGCCCATTTAACATTCTTGCGAGCATCTTTTTTGATGCTCCAAGATGCAGGAATATTTTTTTCGAATGGGTTGGATTGGTTTCGTTCAACGGAACCGCCAAGGAAAGGCCATTCTTTGATAGGTTCAACCGGAGGTAAAAACCCGAACGAACTAGACAGACCAAGAACTAGCACCCCAAAAGAAAGGTATGGAAGATTCATTAGAGTGTTCTCACAAAAGGAAGGTTCTTGGAGGGTGCTTTAGTTCTTGGTGATGGAGTAAAGCCTGCAGGGGTTTTCCGTGATTATGAAAATCGTGGAATTAACAGCAACAGGTGTGGCCCTGATTTTGCCCTTCATTTCGATGGTGCTAATCAGTTTCTTTTCCTTTGCCGCCGCAAATACAAGCATGGTACCGTTTTCGTTGCCAATATAAACTTTTCCATCAACGATATAGGTTGAACTCCAAGTGTCCGCTTCCATATCGTGCTGCCAAAGTTTTTTACCAGTCTTGGCATCAAGGCAATGAACAAAGCCATCATATTCAGCAGTAAAGAGCATGCCATCATGAACAGCAACAGTGCTCATGGTTCTGCCGAAATAGTAATTGCGATCGTAATCTTTGTCAGCAGCACCACCGTAATGCCAAACAAGTCCTGAAGCTTTGTTTTCTGGGGCATCAGGGTTGTAATTTTCAGCAGCGGGAGACAAATCTTTTTCGGGGTTCGCAGGAACCTTAGTGATGTCGATACACCAAAGATGGCCAACGCCTTTGTCATGCTCGGGGTCTTGACCAACCCCAATATAAAGCTTGTTATCATAAACAACGGGCGTGGAAACAAAGTCGTTACGGGTGCCCTTGCCACCAAGTTCGTAGACAGATTTTTTTGGATTACAATCAAACTTCCATAGCAGGTCGCCGTTGGCAGGATTGAAAGTGTAAATCCAGCCATCGCCACCTGGGAAAATAATCATTGGTTTGCCGTTTGGTTCAGCATAAACGGGGTTAGACCATTGGCCATGCATCAAGAGTTTGCCCTGATTGATAAGGGTTTTGATTTCGACCTTTTCGCCGTTTTTCTTAGCTTCTACGAGGCTTTTAGAAGGAAGGTTGCTAGACCATTTGACTTTGCCGGTTTTTTTGTCGATAGCTAAAAAGCTAGGTGCTTCGGGTTGGGGCACATTGATGTGGCCTTCATCAACACCGTTGGAAGTGATCACAAATAAAGTGTCGCCAACAATTAAAGGGGAGCAAGTTGCAAGGTTATGAGGAAAAACATTAAGTTCTTTGATCATATCCAAGCGCCAAATGATGTCGGCATCTTTTTTTGAAGTGTATTTTTCATCAGTTACGCCATCGTTTTTGCCATCCATCAACCCTTCGGTGTCTGCGCAGATAACTTCACAGCGGTTGCTTACATAATAAAGGCGATTGCCCTCAACCACTGGGCTAGAGCAAATACCTTCGCGAGGCCAGTCGTTAACCCTGCCAGCAGGCAATTTGTCGTGTACAGATTGCCAAAGGAGTTCACCCGTTTTCTCGTCCAAGCACATAATGATGCCTTTATCATCTTTGATGCTAGGGTCACGAGGAGCATCATTATTGGTGCCTAAATAAATTCTTCCGCGATAAATGATTGGTCCACCGTAAGCTTTGGAACCTAAATCGACCACCCACTTAACATTTTTCTTCTTGCCTTCGTCGTTACTCCAAGTGTCTGGGAGATTTTTTTCTACAAGGTTGACGAGGTTTCTGCTAACAGAGCCGCCGAAAAGTGCCCAATCTTTGGTAGTTGCAGCGGGCGCAGGTGTATCTTGAATAGCAACAGCCTCTACTTTTGGTTCGACCCAAAAATATTGGGAGGCAGCTCCTGTAAGAATTGCAGCAGTAATACCGAGAATAGAAAGCCGCCTGATTGTTTTGTTTTTGCTGGTCATGTCTACTTTCCGTTAAAAAATCAATGATTAAAGAAATAACGAAATCAACTACACACAAGGTTACTTTTTGTTTGGGAGAACTTTTACATTATCGTAAAAGATTTCAGTCCCTGGTTGATTTTCAAGTATACCAGCAGCGTAGCCATAAATTCCAGCGCTACCTTCAAGGTTTGCAACTGGGTCTTTAAACTCAAGGGTCCATTCAGCCGGTTCGGGTTTATCTTTGGGCCAGATTTTGCCACGAATGGTACCTTCAGTACCTGTCGCTTTTTCAAAAGATAGTTTAAAGGTATACCAAACATTTGGCTCCCATGGGTAAGAAATAGTCTTGTCAACCCTAGGTAATGCATCCCAAGAAATAAGCCTTAAAGACTTGGTTTTTCCCGTTAACATGAAACTATATCGGTTTGCAACAACGCCCATATCTGGAAGGTCATCGCGTACCTTGGTGCCCATCATGTCTGCTTGAATTGTGTATTCAGTAAGATCAGGCATCGTGATAAATGCATTTGCCCTAGCCACCAATGGGCTTGGATTTAAAGCAAGTTTCTTCAAAATCTTTTTACCATCAATAGTGACCATTTCAAACTTGCCCTGACAGTTGATCCAACCACCAGGGGTTCGCTTTTCTGGAATATTGACAAAGTTTGGCACATAAGGAAGAACCGGAGAAACCCTAACCCTAGTTTCAGCAGTTAATTTCCCGGCCTTTGCTACCACTCTGCCAAACTGTGCTGGAGGAGCTTTGCTAACTTCAAGAACGGTATCCATTCCCTTTTCATTACTTAGCTTCCCGTTTAATGGGGGCGGGGGTGTTGGAGCAGGAGTTCCAGGCGCGGCAGGCGGTGCCGGTGGCAGGCCTTCTGGTGGCCTTACTCCAGCAAGCGACCATTCGACTTCGACAGGTCCAATTTTGTTGCCATTGGCATCGTATGCAAAAGCAGCGAGGGTTTGTTTTGCTTCAGGGTTTAGAACAAAATCAGCAGGAACAATTTGTAAATGGGCAGGTTCTCCTAAAGTTACCGCTTTGCTTTCAGGTTTAACTTCAGGAGCAGAAGGCTTCCAATCTGGTTTTCCAATGCAGTAAAGATCTTCACTAGTCATGAAAATGATTTTGCCGTTAATAATTGCAGGGCTGCCGTTGATTTCAACATCTTCTCCTGCGTTGCCGTCTTCCCCAGGTTTACCCTTGAAAAGTTGAGCATGAAGTCGTTTGCAACCTTCCTTGGATGGTTGGAGGATGTGGAATTTGGAGTTAACTTCAGCAATGTAAAGTTTCCCATCCGCGAGTACAGGCGAACCTTTAGTATTTCGACCGTATTGGAACTTCCAAAGTTCTTTGCCTGTAGAAGCTTCTAATGCATGCAGGGAACCAACTTCACCACACATATAAAGAATGCCATCATTAATAACAGGTGAGGCGAATTTTGCTTTGATACCATCAGCTTGCCAAACAACTTTAGGCTGGCCATTAGTTACATTTCCAGCGTCAAGACAGAGCACCCTACCCTGAGTATTTGCACCAATATTTTCTTCACCCTGCCCAATGTAGACGAAATTACCTTGAACAACGGGCGAGCAATTGATGGAGCCGCTACCAAAAATATGGCTCCAAACTTTTTCACCAGTGTTTACTTTGAAGGCGTGTACACCACCATCACCACCACCACTAATTAGCAAGCGTTGCCCGTTGATGTTGGCTACAACAGGATAAGAATAGTAAGTATCTTTAATAGCGTTACCGGTGGAAGCCCACCACTGAATTACACCGGTTTTTTTATTGAATGCAGCAAATCTGTTCCGACCCATGCCTTGATCGCCCCAGCTTGCATTGATCATCCCAATAATCAGGAGATCACCATCAACTATCGGACTGGTAACACGGCCACCATACCCAGTGATTCTACCGTATTCTTCTGTCAATGATTTCGACCAAAGAACTTTGCCATCTTTATCAAAACAAAATAGCAAGCCTTGGGTACCGTGGGCATAAACATTGCCAGTTTCTGGGTCTCCAGTCATATTGGTCCAACCAAGGCGAACACTAACGATATCGGTGTGGAAAACATTAAACTTGTATTCCCAAATCAGCTTTCCATCTTTCATGGAAAAGCACATGACTCTCTCTTGTTCGGAAATGCCTTTGCCAACTTTATTGATAATGTAAACACGATCATTTTGAACGATAGGGGTGGTTCGACCGCCAAAAGGGGTTTTCCAAACTAAGTTGTTGTCTGCTGTTTCGGGGTTTGGGGACCACTTTTCTGGGAGGTTTTTATCAGTAGAAACACCATTTTGGGTGGGACCGCGCCAATGACTCCATTCCACAGCTAAAGGGCCCGAAGATTTAACAACCTTGTTTTCTTCTTTGATATCGTCTTTTACAGCAGGTGTAGAAGCAGCAGTTTTTTTGTCTTCAGGCTTGTTAGCTGGGGTCGAATCAGTTTTCTTTTCTTGCTTTGGTGCAGATGTTTCTCCTCCGCAACCTGTAAAACAAGTTGCAAAAAAAGCAGAAAGAGCCAAAGTTCGAAGAATCTTATTCATGTTTGAATTCCTTACAACAATCAAAGCGTAAATCAGCAGGCTTTTCATGGTAAATTGTCTTTGAATCAACTTAGGCCATGTAAAAAGCCAACGGTAGGTAAATACTGTAACTTATGTTTTAACAAAAATCATCAGAATTGCACCTAGGATATTTGTTAGATTTGGATAAATCTTTTAGATTTCATTTCTTGTCTGGGTAAGGTGCCTTTTGGGACTATTTTAATGACTGGCTTGAATAGAAACGCAGATTGAATCACCTTTTCAAGTCTGGTTATGATTAATTCGGAATCTGATAGAAGAGTTTCAATTTCAAACATAAGGTCTGAACTACCATCAGACTTGCAAAAAGTGATTCTGAACTCAAGTATTCCAGCAATTGAATGAAGCATATTCTGTAAAACAGAAGGGTAAATGTTGTTACCCTTAAGAAATATCATCTCGTCAGCTCGGCTTAAAATTCCACCCATAAGACTTTGACCGTTAAAACCACAAGCACATTTTTGGTGAGTAAGATGCACGATGTCACCAGTTCGGTAGCGTAATAAAGGGCACCCTGCCCTGCCAATTGAGCTGAGCACAAGCTCTCCAATCGAGCCAAAGCTTAGTTTTTTTTGTGTATTTTGATCAATAACTTCAGCAACAAATGCTTGTTCGATGATGTGTAAAAGACCAGGTGTTGCAGAACATTCGACTGTGACAGGCCCAGTTTCAGTCATGCCGTGATGATCTACAACAATTTGGCCCCAATCTTTTTCAATTCTCAAACGAGTAGCAGGGATATTAGCGCCTGGTTCTCCCGCTAGAACTAATTTTTTTAATCCCAAATCTTGGAGGTTTATACCTTGGCTTCGAGCAACCTCACCAAATCTAATAGCATAACTGGGAGTGGTAAATACCACATTGATTTTTTGATTTTGAATTAATGCAAGCCTTGCTTCAGAGCTCATTCCCCCACCGGGAAAGCTTAAGTAGCCCGCTTTACATGCAGCTTCAAAGGCTGTCCAAAATCCAAGAAATGGACCAAAAGAGAAAGGGAAGAAAAGACGATCACCCTTTTCTATGCCAGCTAATTTAAATATTTTAAACCAGTTGTTTAGAAGCCATTCCCATCCATCTTTGGAGTCTAAAAAAAGTAACGGTTTCCCGGAAGACCCGGAAGTTTGATGGAAACGATTGTATTGAGCATGATCTAAATAATGAAAATCTCCGTAAGGGGGATAAGAAGATTGGCTATTTTGCAATTCAAGTTTTGAGGTAAATTCAAAAGAATCAAAGTTGTCTTTGATCCAAGTTTTAGAGACATTACCTGCACCAATGCGCAGCTTTCTAAGATAAAAAGCATTCTGAGGTAGAACCGATTCCCAGAAAGTCAAAAACGCATCGGTTAACAAAAGAAGTTCTTTCAAATGGTTTTGATACGAGCAAAAAAAGTCTAGATTATCGTATTTCGAAACAATAAAGAAGTTCTTGATCTCGGATGAAAAGTTTACCATCAGAAATAGCAGGATGAGCCCAAAGTCTTCCCCTACTTTTCTTTAAACTTGAAAGTTCCGGAATCTTGAACTTACTGATTTCTTTGTATCCTTCTGGAGAAGCAGCAAGCATTGCAACTTCACCGGAATCTTCAGCTAATACATAAAGCCTGCCATCCGCAGCAATAACAGATCCAGCACCCACCGCTTTTCTGGACGAAGTCCAAGCAACAGCACCTGTTTCAAGGTCAATGCATTCCCATGCTCTTTTTAAGTGGAAACCATAAACATGTTTCCCAACCAATACGATCCCGCCATTATCATTGGCGATTTCCTTTTTGCTGTAAACTTGTTTGGCCTGGAAAGAAGCCCCAGACTTTTCGATTTTGAAGCAATCCATCCCGTCGCCAAAACCTACTGAAGTTGCAATCAGATTGCCTGAAATAACAGGTGAGGTGCAAACAACATCATGATACTCAGATTCGCGCTTGTATTCCCAAAGTAGTTTGCCGTCTTCGGGGTTAACGCCCACGCAGCCCTTTTGGGTGATTTGCACAATAGTTTTTTGACCATCAATAGTAGCCAAAGTCGGAGAAGCATAAGGCGCTTGAAGTTTTACATCCGAAGAGCGCCAAAGTGGTGCGCCAGTTTTTTTATTGAGTGCTGCGAGTAGACCAAGTGATCCACCAGGAACAATGATAAGCTTTTCGCCGTCCACAATCGGTGACCAAGAGTATCCCCATCCAAATTTTTCGGGTCCACCCCCAACAGGATTAACTTCAGCAGATAAATCTTTGGGAAGATCTTTCTTCCAAACTATTTGACCAGTTTTTGCATCCGAACAAATCAAAGTACCCTGACTACCGAGAGCAAAAACGAGATTGTCGTCAACGGTAGGAGACCCATTTGGGCCACCACTGAAAGTGTTGCCACTAAAGTCAAAAACAGGGCCAATTTTGGCATTCCAAAGCTCTTTGCCGGTAGCGTCAATTTTTAAAAGAAGCTCCTCGCCTTTGCGCGCGCCCATTATGAAAATGTTGTTTTGAACAATCGCAGGTGAAGAATAACCCGTGCCACAGTCTTTAAAAATCCAAGCTTGCTTTGGGCCATCTTTGGGCCAGGTTGCAAGCAATTTGGTTTCCTTTGAATGCCCCGAACGATCTGAACCTCTAAAACCAGCCCAGTCTTCAGCAAGCAAAAAACTACTTGCGGAAAATAAGACTAAAAAACCAAGTGGTAATTTGTAATTACTCTTCATTGCAGATCTCCGGGAGAGGGATAATTATTTAGAAGATACATCGAAGCAAAAAACAAGGTCGAAGTCACGTAGGAAAAGCTTGCCATTGCTTACGACAGGGTGTGTCCAGATTTTACCAGATTGCCTTTCAATCTTGGTTGTTTCAGGGATTTTAAACCTTCCGGTTTCAACCCATTCTTTAGTGCTTGGTTCGACAAGTACAACGGTTCCATCATTTTGGCCATAAACATAGAGCCTGCCGCCTGCAACTGTAAGTGAACCAGTTTGATTCAGTTTTTCGGATTCCCACTTGGCCTCGCCGGTAAGCATATTCTGGCATTTCCAACGTGCATTTCTGTCATTGCAATTGCCCGATGCACCATAAATATGGCCATCCAATAAAACAACGCCACCATGGTGGTTTTGCATTAACTTGTTTTCATAAACAATTTTTGAGGAAATACCTGATTCATTTGGAGTAAGGGCAACCAAGCCGCAACCAGTGCCATAATCGGAGGTGACATAAACTTTGTTATCATGGAATATGGGTGTTGGGATAATCGCGATACCATTAACCCCAACCTTTTCAGAAAACAATTTTTTACCGTTGTTAGCATCAATACCAACCAAACCACCTGCCGTCATTTGAATGTAGACATCGTGTTTGCCAACCTTGGCTTTGATTATGGAAGAATAAGATGCTTCATCTGTGATCTCAGTGGTGCGCCAAATCACCTTGCCAGTGGTTTTGTCCAAAGCTGCAATCGAACCCTTGGCTCCGCCTGGACTGCAAACAACTTTATTTCCATCAATCAGGGGAGATTCGCTGAACCCCCAAATTTTCATGACTTTGCCTTCGAGTTCCTTGGCAAGTGATACAAGCCATTCTTTTTTGCCTGATTTTGCGTCGACACAAATAAGGTCACCTTCTCCACTGATGCCATAAACTTTGCCCGAATCAAAAGACGGGGTGCTTCGAGGTCCGCCGCCCCATTTATTTGGATAAGGTTTCCCAATAGGAGTGGACCAAAGTTGTTTGCCTGTATTGGTATCGAGAGCAAAGATCGATTCGGAATCGTTTTGAACCCCCATCAAGAAAAGATTGTTGCCAACCACTGCTGGGCCAGAATAACCAATGCCTGCATCTCTAAAAGTCCAAAGCAATTTAGGGCCTTCAGATGGCCAAGATTGAAGCAAACCTTTTTCAGATGAAATATTGTCACGATTTTGCCCACGCCATTGTGGCCAGTCTTCAGCCATTGAATATGAAACTAAAAAAAAGGTGGCACCAACTAATGCAAATGCAGTAACTCGAAACATAATAATTTTCTCTTAGGTGGGAAGATTTACCATTAGCTTAAGAATAGTGGAAAGATAAGACTGCTGCAAGTAAAAGTGACGAGTTATAAGATCTTTTCAGCCTATCGATTAATGTGTGATTTCGATGAACAATAACAGTTTCGGTTTAAGAACGTAAATATTAAAGGGGTGTTACACTGGCTTTTTGAGTGTCGGTTTCCAAATGTTTTGCTCCTAGTAACCAGAATACCCCTGCGAGAAAATACATTACCGATACGGCTACGAAACCAGCGTTTAAGTTGCCTACTTTTTCAATAACATCTTGCCCATCAATTGCGATGGTTCTTTCAAATGAAAAATTATCTGCAATTCCCCCAATAATCCAAGGACTGATGGCATCTCCCAATGCGTGAATTATGCAAATAGTAATCGCAAAGGCCATGGGCCTTAGTAATGGGGGCGAAACATTTAAAAGGATTGCATTGGTTGGGCCAGTATTCAAAAAGGTGCAGAAACAAGATATGAAAATTAAAACCCAAGCGAAAGGAAAAGGAACATAAAGGACAGCAAGAAATACCGGAAAACCAACAATCATCCCAATGCCGGATACAAGGAAATACGCCCCTTTGTGATAACGAGAAAAGTAATCTGCAGCAAATCCCCCGCATAATGTTGCCAGTAATCCGGAAATAACAATGAGCAGGCCCATAACAATTCCGGCTTCTTGTTCCGTACCGTTCTGCCTGAAAATGGAAACATAGTATGGGAACCAGTAGGCGATCCCGCCAATTGCAAAAGTGTTGGCGGTCATGCCAAGGATGTTAAAAATGATGGAGGGCGTTTTTAAAAGTATTAAAGCATCTTTGATCTGAATTTTTTTCGGTGGTAGGGGCGATGATTCTTGGGCCCCAATCTCAGGTTCTGGCATTAAAAAACAAAGAACACCTAATAGTATGCCAGGTGGAATTACCCAGTAAAACGCATTAGGCCAGCCTGCAATGCCCCCAAAAGCATAGCCAAGCGCACTACCAACAGGTATCGCTCCATAAAAAATAGACATGATCATACCCCGGCTTTTTTCAGGGTATAAATCAGAAAGAATGGTTGGTGCTATTGGGCCATACGCAGCTTCACCAACCCCCACCATGCATCGGGTTAGCGCAAGAAATGCATACGAACCTACAAAAGCCATGATTATTCCTACAGGCAGTCCACTGGTGATAGAGCCCTCGTTTAACTTTGCAACCGTGCCCGAAAGTCCGCTTAATCCACTAGCAAGCGACCAAAAAATCACGCCATAACCAATGAGGTGCCAGCGCTTGATTTTTGTGCAAAATATCCCGAAAATTGGTGCAAATATCATGAAACTTGCCATGAAGCATGTTGCTAGTATTCCCAATAAGGCTTTTTTATTGTCCGGCGAATGATTGCGTAATAGGTCGCTTTCAATTCCAGCGATGGTTGCCGAAAGTATATATCTATCAATGTAGTTAAAAAGATTGATTGCGAGGAGAAGCGTAAGCGCTGCCTTAGCTTTGTGATTAATCAGCATAATAACTTTCTAAAAAATTACGCAAACACTATTAAGTTTCCTTTAAAACAAAAATGACTAATTCAATCTAGGCAGGCTTTCATGGGTGTCCCCCTATACGCCCCATCTTTCCTAGTATTTTTAGGTGTTGCTATAGATTTAATTTGATTGGGTCTTTATAAGGCTTCAAATATTGACCTTTGTAGTACTGTAAAGGTTTCTTGATTTCATGAAAATTGATTTGTGCTTGTATGAAAATGAAAACGCTGGGAAGTTAGAGCCATTAGCTTTAACTAGGCCTATTTTTTCACTGCTATGTGGTACGAAAAATCTATTTGAAAAAATTTCAGCAACGGTTGGAATTGTCCCTAGTGCCTGTTTTATTCGCAACTATTTGCAAGAAACAGTCCGTTCTTCCCATTTAGATTTGATTGTAAATTCATCCGGTTGGTTAGATGGTAGAGAAAACGTACTGTTTATTGACGGGGCATGGATTCCACCGCTTGATTTTCGATTCGCCCCCGATGTTTCTCACGTAGGGGTTTGTTCTGGCAAGCCTGTTTATTATTACTGCAAACGAATCAAACTGACTTCAATAAATGAAATACAAGATAATCTTGATTTGGTCGAAAGTTTAAGATCGATGGATTTGCCTGAAAAAAAGGTTGAAGGTGTTGTGCTTGAATATTTGTGGGATTTGGTTGGGAATAATGGCGCACAAATTATTGCAGATATGAAAGGTTTTTGCGGTTTTTCGGGCCCAATCGAGTTCCCCGCTGGTTTGTTTGGTCCGCTAGAGCAGTTGTTTATTCATCCTGATGCTGAAGTTGAACCTTTAGTAGCTTTTGATACTACGAAAGGACCAGTCGTTATTGAAAGTGGCGCAAAAATACAAGCTTTCACTCGATTGGAAGGCCCCTGTTTTATTGGTAAAGACACTCAAATTTTTGGGGCGAAAATTCGCGCCGGTACATCGATTGGTACAAATTGCAGAGTTGGTGGCGAAATTGAAAACTCTATTATCCTTGGTTATACTAACAAATATCATGATGGGTTTTTAGGTCATTCCTATCTAGGAGAGTGGGTTAATTGGGGGGCAGCAACTAATGCCAGTGACTTGCGTAATGATTATGGTTTGGTACGAGTTCAAGTTGATGGGCAATTAATTAACACCGGACTTAATAAAGTTGGAGTTTTCTTTGGTGACCATTCTCGAACTTCTATCGGAGTTTTGCTGAATACGGGATCGAATATTGGTGCTTTTGCCAACCTTTTGCCGGGAGGATTGCTACCTCGAAATGTCCCAGCTTTTGCTTCTTCTAAAAATGGAAAGCTAATACAGGGAAATTCGTGGGAAATCTTGATGCAGATTGCTTCTGTCGTTATGCAACGCAGACAGCGTGAATTATCTCCAGACCTTGAGCGTTTGTATCAGAGTGTATTTCAACTTACTGCTGCCCAACGAAAGAAAATCCCTTTCGAACCAGAAATTCCTTTTAATCGCAAATCAGCTTGATTACCCTGTCTTTAGATTCATGATTTCATTTGATATCTAAAAGGCAGGTTATTATGTCTCCTTTAAATCGTAGAGAAGTTCTTACTAAAACTTTGTTGGCAGGTGGTGCGTTTTGTGCTACCGATGAAGCCTTTGCCCTTAAAGATTCCAAGCAAAATGCAATCGTGCTTGAAAATCTTAAACCGGGAACACTGGATTGGCAGTTAACTTATACGCGAACCGATACCAAGGATAAACTTCGTTGCCCGCTTATTGAAGGGTTTGCTTCCCGTACCAGTGTTTCTGCTGGCGAAACTATTACTTTTTTTGTCAGTGCCTTATCACCTGGTAAAGGAACTTTGGATATATATCGACTCGGATTTTATGCTGGAAAAGGTGGAAGATTAGTTCAGCAAATTGGCCCTTTCGAAATTTTTAAACAAGAAACTCCCGCAGTTGGCGAGCAGCGATTAAGGGAATGTAATTGGAAGGAATCCGCATCACTAAAAATTCCAGAAGGCTGGCTTAGTGGTGTTTATCTTGCCAAGATTTCTAGTAACCAACATCGCTATCAGAGTTACATCGTTTTTATTGTTAAAGATAATCGTAAAGCAGATTTTCTCTTTCAATGTAGTGATAACACTTGGCAGGCTTACAACCAGTGGCCTGATGGTTACTCGCTTTACACCAACGATAGGCCCGACAAAAAAGTGCTGGTTTCAGGGGTTAAAGTTTCATTTGACAGACCTTATGGCAAATATGCACAAATATTTGATAATCCATTGTCTCAGGGTTCAGGTGAGTTTTTGCTTTGGGAGTTTCCTTTAGCTTTTTGGATGGAAAAAGAAGGGTATGATCTTACTTACTGTTCAAATTCAGACGTTCATTCCAATGCTGAGGAGTTGCACCGTGTTAAGGCTTTCCTTTCTGTAGGGCATGATGAATATTGGAGTTTGGAACAATTTAATAATGTCAAAAGTGCTGTGAATAAAGGTGTTCATGCAGCTTTTCTTTCCGGGAATTCTGTTTGTTTTGTAACCCCCTACTCTGCATCCTCGAAGAATGTTGCAAACAGAACTTTGACTCGTGCAGGAAGGTACGGCGGGGTCAGGCCCAAAGAAAAACCTTTCATGGTTGATTTAAATCTTGATGGCCCAAATGAGTCCACGCTTATTGGTGCCCAGACAGTAACCCCTTTTAATGGTTCTGGTGATTGGATTGTAACCAAGCCAGAGCACTGGCTCTTTAATGGTACTGGAATGAAAAAAGGAGATAAAATTTCTGGCTTAGTGGGTTGGGAGTTCCATGGTGAACCAGCAGCAATCACTGGGCTGGAAGTGATAGCAGAAGGCCCGACCTATACTGGAAATGATGTGGAATCGCATTACACCTCCACGATTTATCCGGGGCCTAACGGTAACCTTGTATTCAATGCTTCCACTATTTTCTGGGCACAGGGGTTAACCCAACCACCAGGTCACATGCCTCCGATTTCGCATCATGGCAGGCCGCAGGGCCCTGATGAGAGGGTGCAGAAAATTACAAAAAATCTGTTTGAGAAATTCCTCGAAAAGAGGTAAATCCACTGTTGCAAGTCGCATCTGAACATCGCAAGATGTGCAAATGTGCTTATGCATCGTCATGAACTTTAAACTAAGGAAGTAGTTATGAATGGACTATTGAACAGAAAATTAAACATGGGGCTTGTGGGTGGCGGTCAAGGTTCATTTATTGGCAAAGTCCACAGTATTGCTGGTGTTTTGGATAATAGGGCCTCACTTGTTGCGGGTGCTTTATCTTCGAATCCTGAGCGAGCCAAAGATTCTGCTTCCGTTTACGATATCAAGCCTGAAAGGGCCTACGGTTCTTACCAAGAAATGATTTCAAAAGAGTTGGCCTTACCTGTTGGCCAGAGAATCGATTTTGTTTCAATTGCTACCCCTAATCATACACATTTTGAAATTGCAAAAAGCTTTGCAGAGGCTGGGATTAATGTGATTTGTGATAAGCCCATGACTTTTGATCTAGCGCAAGCGGAGGAGTTGGTTAAGGTAGTGGAGAAGTCGAATGTGGTATTTGCTTTGACTCATAATTACACGGGCTATCCCCTAGTTCGCCAAGCTCGAGAAATGATACTTTCTGGTGAATTAGGTGAGATAAATGCTATCCGGGCTTTTTATATTCAGGGATGGCTTCGAACCCGGTTAGAAGTTTCTGGCCAGAAGCAGGCCGGTTGGCGGACTGACCCTACAAAATCTGGAGCATCTGGTTGTTTTGGTGATATCGCAACTCACGCCTATAACCTTGCACGCTATATGACTGGCCTTTTGCCCATGCAGATTTCCTGCCATTTAAAAGTATTTGAAGCTGGCCGGGCTTTGGATGATTATGGCACTGCTGTGATTCGTTTTCAGAATGGTGCCTTGGGAACCGTAACGGCTTCCCAGATATCACATGGTCGTGAAAACGATCTTTTCATCGAAATTGACGGAACGAAAGGCTCGTTAGAGTGGCACCAGGAAGAGCCAAATAAAATGTGGGTAAGAACAAACGGTCAGCCGCATCGTTTGTTTACACGGGATCCAAATGCCCCGTTTATGGGAGATATGGCGAAAGCCTCGTGTAGGCTTCCTAGTGGCCATCCAGAAGCTTTTTTAGAGGCATTTGCCAACATTTATAATGCAACTTACGATGATATTATACGCAAATTGAACGGTGAGAAATTTGCAGGAAAGAACACACTTTATCCCAATGTTTATGATGGGGTGGATGGTATGAACTTCATTACCAGATGTGTTTCTAGTTCAACGGAAAATGGTAATTGGGTAAATCTTAATAATTCCGCATGTCGAAGTTGATGCTTTTGTCTTTTATTGGTTTAAGATAAGGTGGTAAAGATGAAACTCTTTCTTCCCGATTTGAGGAAAGAGTTTCTTTGTTTATATTGTTATGAATTGAATTCTAAGCGGTTTCGCAATAAGATGGCTTAGAATGTAAGTTGAATAGGCTGAGCTTTTATGAAAGCCCGCATACTAGAGAATTGGGCAACTCTGAACCTAGGAGAATCATTGTGCAAATTAAAATTTCGACTCGACATGGCCATGTTAGTGAGGAAGTTCAAAAGCATATCCAAGAAAAAGCAGGGAAACTCCTCCATTTTTTTGCCCGTATATCCATGATTGAAGTAACATTAGATCATCAAAAAGATATGAAAGTGGTTGAACTTGCTGTTAATGCAGAGCATAAACATGATTTTTTTGCTAAGGAAGAAAACCCAGACCTATACACGGCTGTGGATTTAGTGATCGATAAGGTTGAGCATCAGATTCGGAAGTATAAGGAAAAGATACAAGACCATCGTAAAACACCGCCAATGGGTGAACTTCCCAAATCGCTTTAAATATTGCATTTTAGATGAGAGGGATGGTGAATCAAAATGCGAATGTCGGACTTCATAGTGCGTTCTGCCATTGTTCCAGAACTTAATGCCACCGATAAAGAAGGCGTGATTCGAGAGCTTTTAGAAAGCCTCTGTCGCAATGGTTGCTTTAAGGATGTGGATGTTGAAGACATAATCAAAGCCGTGCTTAAACGAGAATTGTTAGGTTCAACTGGTATTGGTGATGGGATTGCCATTCCTCATACGAAATACAGTGGCGTAGACAAATTGGTTGGGGTTTTGGGTATTTCTCCTTCTGGGGTTAGTTTTGGCAGCAGAGATGGAGAACCAGTCTTCGTGTTTGTGCTGATAATTTCGCCTGTCGATCAACCTGTAGTCCATTTGCGAGCTCTTGAAACTGTTTCGAGAGTACTTCGCGATGATCCTTTGGTGAAGGCTTTAAGGGCCTGTACCACTGCCGATCAGTTGTTTGAGCAGATGAATCAGTACTCAAAAATGTAGTTTGGCAGTTTTGGTTGCGGAAATTATTGGAGATCTTTTGGTGGAAGATGCGAGCCATGAACTTCTGAAAAGAGTTGTTAAAATTAAAAACCCAAATGGGTTTCATATGCGGCCTAAAGCTGCATTTGTTGAGGCTGCATCCCGTTTTGCTTCTGAAGTTAAACTGACTTGGGAAGGTCAGGTTTTTAACGGCAAAAGCATGTTCGAACTTATGCTTGTTGCTGCAGGTGAAGATAGCGAAGTGACTCTCGAAGTTTTTGGATCTGACTCCCATTTGGCTTTGCAAGAACTTGAAAAAGTTCTCGCAGAGGAAGATGTTTCTGTTTTGGATTGATGTTGTTTATTTGTTTGGAACAAGGTGCTGATGGAAGTTTATCGAGGAATACCGGTTTATCCAGGGGTTGTTATAGGCCCTGCTTTGTTGCTTGACACCGAAGGGTATTTGATTCCCCAAAGGTCGATCAGTGCTTCTGAAGTGGTTGACGAATTTGAACGGCTTAAGATTGGTATTCGAGACGCAGCAATCGAGGTACGCTCAAATCAAGCTATAATTGCAACTAAAGTTGGTACTCAGTACGGTGCTATATTGGGCGCTCATGCCCAGATGATTGAAGATCCATTTCTTCTTGGCGAAATTGAATCACTGATTTCGAAAAAATTCTTTACCGCAGAATATGCACTTAGTCTGGTAATGCGCAAGCATATTAAAGAAATACAAAGTCTTCCTGATGCAAGAATGGCATCGCGCGCCACAGACCTATTTGACATTGAAAAACAAATTCTTGGAAAGTTGATCGGGCAACGCAAGGAAGGGCTTAATTCCTTGAGTGAGCCTGTCGTTATTCTTGCACATGATCTTTCCCCCAGTGAGACTGCAAAGTTAAACACCAAGTTGGTGCATGCTTTTGCGACGGAGGCGGGTGGTAGGACAAGTCACACCTCTATTCTGGCTGGTGCCCTTGAAATACCAGCTGTTGTTGGCTTGGGGAAATTTATTTCCGAAGTGACTGGCGGTGATATTGTAATCGTGGATGGTAATGCCGGCCTCCTTATCATTGACCCCGATGCTGAAACCTTGCGAAGGTACCAAAAAACCCAGACGGACATAGTATCGCTAGATGCCTCCCTTGAAAGCCTTCGTGATCTTCCTGCAATTACTCAGGATGGTGTTGAGGTTAAGTTGCTTGGAAATATTGAGTTTCCACATGAAACCAAGCATTGTCTTGATAAAGGGGCGCAGGGAATAGGTCTTTATCGAACGGAATTTCTTTTCATGGGAAAAGATGCTGTTCCAACCGAAGATGAGCAATTTGAGGCTTACAAAGAAGTGGTTCAAGCCATGGGGAAGGATAGGCCGGTCGTGATCCGGACTTTGGACTTAGGTGGCGATAAATTGGCTGCTTTTTCTAATTTGCACATCCCCGAAAAGAACCCGTTCCTTGGTCTTCGAAGTATCAGGCTTTGCCTTAGAAATATTGGCTTATTTAAAACCCAACTTCGGGCGATTTTGCGCGCTAGTGTTTATGGAAATATTCAGTTACTTTTTCCTATGATTTCAACGGTTTTAGAGCTTCGACAGGCTAAAATGATCGTTTCGGAGGTCAAAGAAGACCTTTTTGAGGAAAAAGTACCCTTTAATAAAGATATTCCGATTGGAACCATGATTGAAGTTCCTTCTGCTGCCATTCTTTCAGAATTAATGGCAAAAGAAGTGAGTTTCTTTTCCATTGGCACAAATGATTTGGTACAGTACACTTTAGCAGCAGATAGGTCCAACGAGGATGTTGCCTCGTTATACAACCCAGGAGATCCTGCCGTTTTACGGTTGATTGAAATGGTTGTTAAGGCTGCGAAACACTCCAATGTTGCCTTGAATGTGTGTGGCGAGATGAGTGGAGACCTGATATATACAATGTTGTTTCTTGGCTTAGGAATTAGGCAGTTAAGTGTTTCACCGCATAGTATACCGGAGATAAAGCAATTTATCCGGATGGTGAACCTTAAAGATGCTGAAAATGTTGCCAAAGAAGCTATGCGCCAACAGACTGCGCGTGATGTAAACAATTATTTGCGGGAACAGACCCGGAAGCTTTTGCCTGACTCATTGATGTATTAAACAAGCAATGAGTTTGTACCAAGGAAACCTTCTATTTGCCTCAAGAGCATCAAGATTTTGTTAACAAAGATTTTAGGCAGATACTGTTTTCTTAATGGACGATGATTTTCAGGCAGATTAATGCTGACGGTGCAGAAACTCTGGATTACTTCAGCTTCTGCAATGTTTATTCCCGCCTTGTGCGGAAATATTTTGCATGAACTTATTACTGGGGATTTCTTTACCCCTAGCGAGCCAGCAGAAAAACTTTTTTAAAGTTACTACTTGTTCGCTAAATCAAAATGATTTTAAACCTTTACGCTGTCAAGGTATTTTAAAGCACTTTGCTCTTCAATCCAAGGTTGTTAAGCCTCTCTCTTTGCAATCTAATTTTGTAGCTAAGAATTTAAATATTAATGATGGCTACATTAAAAAAAACGCCCTTGTTAAAACGCTTGTGTTTGCAAAACCTTCCCTTTGCTTTTTTCAGAGCGCAGAGAAACATAATTGCAGCATTCGCCAAGGTTTTCATTCGACCATATTTTTTCATGATCAATCATCTGCGAGGCTTCAGCTTACTGACAAAGGAACAGTGAAGCCTTCTGAAATATTTTCCTTGTTGGGCCTTGATGCCCAGAACCTCACTGATTCCCCTTTGGAGCAGTTGGGGTTGAATCCCGAATTTTAATTTGAAAACGAAAGGCTTAGAATCTGATGAAAAAAGTTATGTTGATTAATGTTTTGCAGCCCGAAGAGTGCCGCATTGCAATTCTGGAAAATGGTATCCTCGAAGAGCTTTATGTTGAGAGAAATACTCATGAAAGTTATGTGGGAAATATTTATAAAGGAAAGATCGTAAATATTGAACCCAGTATACAGGCTGCCTTTGTTGATTTTGGTATTGGTCGCAATGGTTTCTTGCATGTTTCCGATGTCGAGCCAACCTATTACAAGCATCTTGATGGATTCAAAGAAGAGAACGAAGACGAAGAGCGCGAAGATCGAAGGCCTAGGCGTGGGAGTTCCAATGGTGGAGGCTCTAATAATGAAGAGCGCGAAGATCGCAGGCCAAGGCGTGGGAGTTCTAATAGTGGAGGCTCCAATGACGGTTCAGGCCGTGGGGCACGAAGCAAGCCCTTTGAAAAGGGCAATATTCCAGATGTTGAAAACTTGCCATTGGAAGAGCAACTTCCCGTATCCAATGCCCCTGAATTTGGCGGTGAGTTATTTGAAGAGCAAGATGATCTTGCATTTGAAAACAGAAGTGATTTTGTAGACCATGATTCGGATTCTTCGATTAGTTCGAATTCAGATGACTCAGTTACTTTTGGTGCTGGCTTGTCTGATGATGAAGATGATTTTGGGCCCGATGATAACGATACTCCTCCGGTGATGCCTTCTGCGAATAGAATCACAAGCGATGGGGATTCTGATTCCGATGGGCCGGGAGAAACCGAAAATGATGATCTACTTTTCTCGAGGCCAGCTCGGTCCAATCCGCCCGCTCATAAATCTTCTCCTGATAAATCTGATTCATTCGATGAACCTGTTTTTCAGCAAAATCAGCAACCTCTTACCCCAAATGATAACTTTGATGATGATGTGGAAGCGGATACGCAAGATGCTGACCAATCATTTGACGCAGATGAAAATGTTGAACAGGATGACGATAATCAGGATGAAGACGGCCAAGATCCCCAGTCTCGCGACTCCCGCGGGCAGCGTGATTCTCGCGGTCCACAGCGCGATCAACGCGGTGGGGATAATCGTAGCCGTGGTGGTAGCCGAGGAGGAAATCAACGCAGACCTTCGGGTGGTGGCTATTCTTCCGGTTCTAGGGAAGGCGCTCGCGATCAGGGTAGAAGTAGCGGAAAACCGATGCGAGGTAACTCCAGAGGTGGAAGGCTTTTGGGTAATCCCAAACCTATGATTCAGGAGATTTTCAAGAAGGGGCAGGAAGTTCTTGTTCAGGTAATTAAAGATGGCATTGGCAACAAAGGCCCCACGCTTAGCACCTATATTAGTATTGCTGGCAGGTATTTGGTTCTTATGCCTGGATTGCATCGGGTTGGCGTTTCAAGAAAAATTACTGATGAAGATCAGCGCAGAAGGCTTAAAGATATTTTTGTAGACCTTAAACCACCTAAAGGTGTTGGGTTTATTATTCGTACCGCTGGAATTGATCGTAATAAAACCGAACTTCAGCGAGACCTGGCTTATCTTGCAAGGCTGTGGCAGGTTGTTGCTAAGCGCATCGTAAAGGTAAAAGGTCCTGCGGGCATATACGAAGAAAGCGATATGGTCACCCGTACCATACGCGATACCTTTACTAGTGATATAGACGAAATTGTTGTGGATGAGAAAACTGCATTTGAGCACGCACAGGAATTCTTGCAGTTTGTAATGCCTAGATTTGCTGATAGGGTTAAATTTCACGATAACAAAAGGCCTTTGTTTCATCACTATGCGATTGAGGAAGAACTCGCCAAAATTCAAATGAAAAAAATCCCCCTTCCTATGGGTGGATCTATTGTCATCGAACAAACCGAGGCCTTGGTTGCAATTGATGTTAATAGTGGGAATTTTAGATCTGAAAGTAACGCTGAAGATACAGCTTTCCGTATGAATATGCAGGCTGCACGAGAGATCACCAGGCAACTTCGGCTTCGAGATCTTGGGGGCGTTATTGTCAATGACTTTATTGACATGCGTGACGAAAAACACCGTAGGGCTGTTGAAAATGCCATGCGGGACAACGTTATGCGGGATCGTGCTAAAACCAAAATCCTTAGGATTTCACCTTTTGGCATTATCGAAATGACTAGGCAAAGAATCAGGCCTTCGCTTAAGCGCAGTGTCTACCATGATTGCCCTTATTGCAAAGGCATGGCTCAAGTTAAAACAAGTGAAAGTATGGGGATTGAAGTTATGCGTTTGGTGCAACTTGCGGCCTTTAAAGAAGCCGTTGCTACGGTTCGAGTACGCGTGGCTGCAGAAACTGCTGACTATCTTTTAAATAACAAAAGAAAAGAACTGGGCAAACTCGAGGACGAGGCTAAGGTGGGCATTTCTGTTCGAGGCGAAATTGGTGTGCCCCCTGAATTGCTCGAAGTTTTTTGTGTTGATGCCAATGGTAACGAGCTTAAAATTCATCCTCTTCCTGAACCGCCACCATTGCGCAGGGGTGGGCGATTTATTCCTTCCAATTCAGATCGGGGGCCTCAAGGTGAAGCCCCTTTCCGCAGAGGGAGAAGTAATCGGGATCGATAATTAGGTCTTGGTATAATAGGTTGAATGGCTAGGGGTGATGTTCTTGCTCCTAGCTTTTTTCTTTTACTTTTGAGCTTGCCATCTTTTCTTTTCCAAGTTATTAAGCCCTCCACGCAGAGTATTTTTTCGGTAGATTCGGATTGCCTTGCGTTTGCGATATCTCGGGGGAGGCTGATTTAAGTGTTGTTGCGAAAAAAGCCTTACTTGCTGTTTTCTGCTTTTTTGCTTGCTGTTCTTTACTGCTTTGGGCAGTTGCAGGCATTTCAGGTTATTGCACCTGATAAAAAAACAGCTCAAGGTAAGACTTCGGCTCAAATTGAACCTTTCGCTTCTTTTCAACGCAAAATCCCAGGTGATTCAAAGCCTATTCGAGTCGATGCCGATTCTATTTCTTCTTGGTCGGATAAATCTAAGTATTATTTGTTGTTAAAAGGTCATGTCTTCCTCGAGCAAAGTGTTTTGCAAATCCGAGGGGATCAAGCATTGATTGTGGCTGATATCGAATCCTACAAAATGCGTGGTATTTGGGAACTTGGTATGTATGTGGATGGGAATGTCAAAATAGATAGTTCCGCTGAGGTGCGAAATGCCAAAACTGCTTTTATTGATTTGGCGACTCGAGGAGAGTTTCGTTTTAATGCAGTTAAAAGTAAAGTTGAACAAAAAGATTGTTCTGTAGATCCGCTTTTTAAAGCAGCTCAGGAAGGTAAAGCTAAAGCTGTTGCTGAGCAGCAAAAATCACAAAAGATTATCCCCGATAAAGTGATTCCTCCAGCCAAGCCAAGTGAAGAAAAGCCTAAGCCGGTATCACAGCTTCCTCAGGAAAATGCTCCCGAGATTGCTTTGCCGGTTGTTGCTCCGATTGCCCCTGCACTAGTCACAACTTCTTATCAGAATAATCCAGGGGTTGTTCCCGTTAATCCTGCCCCGGGTTTGCAGAATCCACTTCCTGGCACGGTTCAAGTTACTCCGCCTATTGGAATTCCTGGTGGTATTGCCTTACCAATTACAGCATCAGGAATAGATACACCTGCTCGCCAGTATAGCGTTTCTCCGCGTGGTTCATCTGGGTTCAATATCAGGATGGAGCCTTTGGCAAATGGTGAGCAAGCGGTAATTGTTTCGGGTGGTGTTATCATGAATGTCAAGGATGTTACAGGGATTGGCTTGGTTGATATTGAAGCAGATCGTTTGGTTATTTGGACTAAAGGCGCAAATCCACAAGAAATTATCGGAAATCTCAAGAAGCAAACTAATCAATCGGGCAAGGAATTAGAGCTGTATTTGTCAGGACATGTTGAAGTTCGACAGCAAGACCCTGCAAAGCCAGGCAATAAAAAAGAAGCTGATGCGGGCGAAGTTCGGATTATACGCGCTGACGAAGTATACTACGATATTGGTCGTAATACTGCTGTTGCGTTGAACGGCGAGTTAGAATTTTATCAACCAAAACTTACGGATCCATTATTTGTTCGGGCTAAAGAAATACAGCAACTCGCAGCCAATCAATACAAAGTTGTTAAAGCAGAAGTTTTTTCAAGCAAGATGCCTGCAGATCCAGGCTTAAAGATTTATGTTGCAGAGGCCACGATCGAAGAACGAACAATCCCTAAATTTTCTATCTTTGGTAAACGATTTGTTGATAGGAATACGGAGCAGGAGCTTGATCAGAAAGAAAGTTATGTTCGTGCCAAAAATATGTTTATTGAGTTGGAAAACTTCCCGATCTTTTATCTGCCATACCTTCAGGGGGATGGCCGTGACCCTTTAGGCCCGATTGAAGGGGTTAATTTAGGTTTTAACAACATCTTTGGTGGTCAGTTCGGTCTTACACTCAATGCGTTTGACCTTTTGGGTATTCAGCCTTTTGAAAATACTAGATGGCGTTTCGATATCGATTATTTGACCAAGCGTGGCCCTGGTTTGGGTTCTGATTTTGATTATCTGGCACCAGATTTTTTTGGCATTCCAGGTAAAGTTAACGGCCTCGCAAAAGTATATGGCATCATTGATAACGGACCAGATAATCTTGGTGGTGGCCGTACCGTTGGTGAACCGCATCCAGAGTATCGAGGAAGGATTCTTTGGCGTCAGGGTATTGCTGACATGTCAAACGGATTTACTTTTCTTGGACAGGCTGCCGGGATAAGTGACCGTAACTACATTGAACAGTTTTTTAAACCTGAATGGGATAACGGGATAAATCAAGATACTTGGGCTTATCTTAGGCAGACAGATCAGAACATGGGTTGGTATGTTATGGGTGAAGTCAGAACACGCCCTTGGATAAATGAAACGAATTGGTTGCCCAGGCTTGATGGATTTATTTTAGGTCAGCCGATATTTGATATTTTTACTTCTAGCACTTGGGGCGGAGCTGCTTACGCCAATTTGTTGATTACCAATGATGGAACACCAGTTGTTAGCCCTCTAACAGATGTTGAAAATAGTACAGGTAGATTCAATATTAGTGAAGAATTAAGCGCACCATTTAATTTGGGTGGCTTGAAAATAGCCCCCTATGTGAAGGGTGATCTTGCGCTTTATACTAACGATCTTTCAGGGGATACATTAGGCAGAGCTTGGGGTGGTGGTGGTATTCGTGCCAGCTTGCCTTTTACCGCAGCATATCCAGAATTTAAATCCGAGCTGTTTAATGTAAATGGTATTAATCATAAAGTTGTAAATAGTATCAACTACTTTAATGCTTCTTCTTCTGCTCAATATTCAAATTTTGCACAGCTTGACCGATTGAATGATGACGCTTCTGATCAGGCTTTGCGTGATATTCGTAATCAACCAACGATCTACCCGAATACATTTAACAGTAATCTTCTTACGACTAATAATCCTTATTTTGATCCGCAGATTTATGCAATTCGCAGAAATATTGATACGCGCATTGATACGCTTAACCAGATTCAGGTTATTCAGGGGGATATTAGGCAGCGCTTGCAGACTAAACGTGGTTTCCCTGGTAGCCAGCATGTTGTGGATTGGATGGTTCTTGATCTTTCCGGTTCCTTCTTCCCTGAAAAGAATACAGATAACTTTGGCAATTACCTTGCTTTTCTTCAATACGATTATCTTTGGAATATTGGTGACCGGACTAGTTTTACAAGCACCGGATGGATTGACCCAATGGAAAACGGGGCAAGAGTATTTACTCTTGGTGGTTACTTAAACCGATCTGACCGCACTAACTTTTATCTTGGCTACCGAAGTATTGAACCAGTGGAAAGTAAGGCGCTAACTGGTGCTGCAACTTACATTTTTAGCCCTAAGTATGCTGTTACAGGAAGTAGTACATATGATTTTGCCACTTTTCAAAGTGTTAGCAATTCCCTTGTGCTTACCAGAGTTGGTACGGATCTTCAGGTCAGCCTAGGCTTTACCTATAACGCAATGCAGGATAATTTTGGTTTTACTTTTGAAATTCTTCCGACTATTGCTTCAGGTGGTGGGCGCTATGTTGGTCCATCTAGTAATTTTAGTAATAATGGTAGCGTTCTTGCTCGGTAAATTGCATTCATTTCTTTTCCGTGAATCATTTGTTACTATTTGTTAGTTGTTATAATTGTTTGTGGAAGTCGTATTTCACTCCAATAATTATGGGGTAATTTGCTTGTGAATACTGATGAACGAAAAAACTTGAAAAGGCCCTGGAAAGATAAATTCAATTGCGCTTTTAAGGGTATGAAACTTGGGATGCGGGGCCATTCCAGTTTCTTTGTTCATTTCTTTTTTGCTTCCATGGTTGTAGCTTTTGCAGTTGTATTAAGATGCGATTTGATTGAGTGGTCGTTGTTGATTGGTTGCATTGGGTTTGTTCTGGTGGTAGAACTTTTAAATAGTTCGATCGAGATGCTTTATGCAATATTGCCTGAAGATATCCGTGCAAACAATTTTCAGGTTTTAGATATTGCGGCAGGAGCTGTTTTGCTTGCTAGTGTTTTTACTTCTATTATTGGGTGTTTAGTTTTTATTCCAAAAACCCTCGCAATGCTTGGACTTTAACTACAGGAATTTAAGATGTTTGAAACTGAGTTGAAAAATGCTGAAGCATGGATCGATAATAATCATGCTAGCCTTGTTTCTGATTTAAGAGATTTGGTCAAGATTCCTAGTATTAGTACGGATGGTGAGCATCAAAAAGAAATTGAACTTTCTGCCGAAGCTGTTTGCCAGCAAATGAAAAAAGCTGGACTTAACAATGTAGAAATTCTTAGAACAGGGGATTCTAATCCTTTTGCTTATGGAGAATGGTTGGGTGCTCCGAATCAGCCTACTTTATTCCTTTATTCACATCATGATGTACAACCCATAAATTATGAACATCTTTGGCTCAGCCCGCCTTGGGAATTAACCTCAAGAGAAGGCCGCCTTTTTGGCCGGGGCGCTGCTGACGATAAGGGCGCTTCAGTTGCTCAACTCGCATCTATTGCTTCATGGCTTAAAACTGCTGGTAAACTTCCTGTAAATATAAAAATGCTTGTTGAGGGAGAAGAAGAGGTCGGTTCAAAAAACCTTGTCAAATTCTTTAGTGAAAACCGTAGCCGTATTCAGGCAGATATTATTGTTGTTTGTGATACTGAAAATATTCGGGTGGGTTTACCATCGATCACTTATTCCCTTCGTGGCATTGTAACATTGCTTGTAGAAGTTAAAAGCGCATTGATTCCTGTGCATTCTGGAATGGCAGGTGGAGCTTTTGCCGATTCCGCACTTGCACTCACCAAGGTTTTATCTAGGCTTTGCTGGGAAGACGGACCTATTCCAATTCAAGGTTTTTATGATTCTGTCAAACCATTGACTGATTCAGAAAGAACAGTGATTGAATCTTTACCCGTGGATTCTGATGCCTTAAGGAAATCTTTGGGCGTTCCTGATCATGTTAAGTTTGCTTTGCAAAAAGGGAAAAGTATTTATGAGCAAACTTGGCGCCACCCCGCAGTTACCGTTATTGCCATTGAAGCTAGCAATATTAAAGGTGCATCTAATCAAGTTCTCCCTACTGCTTCAGCTCTCGTAAGTTGTAGGATTGTTCCAGATCAGGACCCAAAGCATGTAGAAGAATTATTGCGCAAAGCTCTTTCTGCCGATGCTCCTTGGGGCGTGGAGGTTAAGGTTACTGCGCATGGAAGTTCCGTTGATTGGTGGATGACCGACCCTACAGGGCCCGCTTTTGAAGCTGCAATTGCTGCTCTTGAAAAAGGCTTTAAAGCGAAACCTGTCGGCATAGGGTGTGGCGGAACAATTGGATTTGTCCGACCATTAGTTGAATTGCTTGGCGGGGCCCCTGCTCTATTGCTAGGTATTGAAGACCCAGATAGTAACGCTCATGCCCCCAATGAAAGTTTGCATGAAGGCGACTGGATAAAACTGATAAAGTCGATGGCTCATTTGTTTGGTGAAATCGCATCTAGATCTGCTAAATAAAGGCGTGATTTTTATAGTGGGGTTTTAGGCATGGGCGGGTTTTCGTTGTACTTTTTCATGACACGCTCGATCAACCAGTCTGGAAGGAAACCTACAATTCGCATAAGCAGCGAAGTTTGCCATGGAAATCTAAGAACTTTTGCTTTTCGTTGAATTGCTTTAATTATTATGCTTGCTGCGGTTTCTGCATCCATTAGCCAAGGCATATCTTTTTCATCATTAACTTCTGTCATGGGTGTTTTTATAAATCCTGGGCATATTGTGCTTACAAAAATGTTTTTCGGGCGCAATTGTATTCGCATTCCTTCCATGAATGTATTTAAGCCTGCTTTCGATGCAGTGTAACCCGATTCGCCCGGTAACCCTTTAAACCCTGCTAGGCTTGAAATTGCAATGATATGTCCTTTTCCTGAATCAAGCATGGTTTGTAAAACAGCTTCAATGCAATAAATAACACCTAGCAAATTTACCTTGATCATTTTTTCTTGAGTTTCAACATTAAAAGGTTGGATCGTTGTTGGGGCACCAACCCCTGCGTTGGCTATGAGTATGTCAATTCCGCTCATGCAGTTTATTAATTCCGAAATCCCAATTAGTGTTTCTTTTCGTTCTGATATGTCTGCGACCCTGTAAAAAGCTTTGCCACCAAGGGTTTGTATTTCATTTACAAGTTCTGAAAGTAGTTCTTCTCTTCTTGCAATAAGTCCCAACTGTGCTCCACCTTTAGCTAATTCTATAGCTATTGCCCTTCCGATGCCTGTTGAAGCACCGGTGATGATAACTTTTTGTCCCTGACCGAATTTCATGGTATTTCCTTTTTAAAAATTAAATTACTTTGTGATTACCAGAATTAAGGCCCCTCTACTGTAAAAACGCATGTCATAATAGATTGGTTTGTTTTGTAATGATAACGAGAAGTTAAGATGACTAAGAAATTAATAAGCTTTCTTCTGATTCTACTTGTTTTGCCTATTTCGTTGATGGGGCAAGATACACCCGTTTCGGTAGATAAAGTTAATGTTAGGGTCAAATTTCGAATTCAAGTTTATGGTGTTGAAAGACTAAGGCAAGTCGATGAGTTGCTTAAATATCTTAAAGCAACTGGCTTCACTTCTACCGATGAAAATCTGTTTGAAAAATTACAAGATGAAACTATTAGTTCGTTTGATGGAACTGTACCAATAGGCAAGGAAAGCAAGTGTATCAATCCGAGGTGGATTTATTCTGTAACCAGTTGGCCGGTTGGAAGTGAGGATCCATATAAGTCTGAAGATCCAGTTCGAATTGAAATTGAGTTCCAACAATATATGCAAGCTAAGAAACAGCATGAATTTTGGGATGATCTTAAAAGCAGCCTATTTAAAATTGGTTTTGTTGATGCTGTTTCTTATAACCCAGAATTGTTTACACGAATTACAGGAAATCTCATTGGGAAATCATTGCCCATCATTGATTCCAAAATATTTCCAGAAGCATTAAAAACCGCTGGCGTTTTGGTTACTCCTTTTGCTTTCCCCCGTGTTGT
>Ga0208226_1000029_pt1 | contig 52631 bp, 47 predicted proteins | sample LakMenE18May11ns_FD_150713 | JGI IMG/M metagenome (GOLD analysis project Ga0208226, IMG submission 150713) | Freshwater microbial communities from Lake Mendota, WI - 18MAY2011 deep hole epilimnion ns (SPAdes) | ecosystem: Environmental > Aquatic > Freshwater > Lake > Epilimnion/Euphotic zone ... | reverse complement strand
CTTATCCATACGTTTGCTTCCTCCACTTACATAAACAACCTCCTTTAACAAATTTCATGTCTTTTCAGCTACCCCAAAATATTTGTGGGTAAGAGTGAGCACTGCGCTGGGTGGGTCTGCCTTTCTAACTCGCATCATTCAAAAACAAGATCCCCATGGAACGCAGTCCATGGGCTTTTACTTTTACTTTCTTCCTCCAACTCCCAACCCTGTTATCAATGCCTTCAAGCCCATCCCACTGCGCTGGGTGGGTCTCTCTCTTTTTCTTTTTCTTTCTTTTACATTTTCTTTCTTCCCCCTACTCCCAACCCTCTTCCCTCCGGGAAAAGGGCCCTTCGCTTCGCTAGCCCGGATTTTAACCTCCACCACTTTTTCTTATCATTAATTGATATGAGCTTGTTTAAAGACAGAGGAGTTGCGATGGGGAAGCCCCACTGCAACTCCTCCATTTGTTCAGGCTTGTAAAGATATGCAATAAAAAGTTGTGTTCGCCCCGCGCCTTGGCCACTTTTGCCCACATTCAATCTTTTCCCTGAGCTTGCCGAAGGGGCCCTTTCCAAACCGCATATTTATACCGTCGCTTACGCATCCGGCTCTGAAAGCAGTGTTTTGTTTCCGTGTCTAATCTTCTGCTTCTGCTTATTCTGCTTTCCGTGGCTTCTGCTTATTTCCGTGAAATTCCGTGTTAATCCGTGGCAAATGCTTCTGCTTCCATCCGTGGCAAATGCTTCTGCTTCTGTCTTTTCATCCCTCCGTGGCGATATAGCGCTTCAGCGGAATGATCTCTACTAATATTTCCTTGCATTTATTCGGCAGCAGTTTTTTGTCTGCCAGGCATGCGATAATCCAAGGGAGGCTTTTGATCTTTCTCCATTAATGGTTCATATTTCTTGCCTTCTAATTTCTTCGATAATTCAGCTTTCGCTTTTGCTACAAGTTCTGGTGATTCAAAAAGGTCCATAGCTGTAGTTGCTAAAACTTTTGAAGCTAGCATCATTCCTTTTTTACCTATGGTTGTGCCGCCACATGCCACGGCTTGCCATGAATGCCCAGGGGTTCCAGGAACCCAAGTAGCAGCACTAAATCCTGTGGTTGGTACCACCCATGAAACATCGCCAACATCGGTTGAACCCATGGTTGTTTTTCCTGATAGATCGAGTACTTCCTTGAGAGAGTCGATGGGAGTGTTTTTGTCTGGGAATGTTTCACGAATACGCAAGGCGAAAGCCATTTCTTCCTTGGTGTATTCTAGGTTGTTGAGTGCAATCAGATTTTTTCTGGTTACCTGTGCAAGGGTATCGTTTGGAAGTATTTCCATCGTTCCGCCTAAAGGAACGACTTCGAGCCTAGTTTCTGTTGCAAGAGCAGCCCCTTGGGCACATTTTAGTAAACGAGGCCAAAGCGTTTTTACAACATCTGATTTAGGATGACGAACATAGAAAAAACCTTCTGCAAATTCTGGAACAACATTGGCTGCACCCCCTCCCGAGGTGATGGTGTGATGCAAACGAGTGCCTTCAGGTGTGTGTTCACGCAGAAGTTCTACTGCATGTATTGCGAGTAATAAACCATCAAGTGCGCTGCGACCTTTTTCAGGTGAACCTGCTGCATGTGCCGCTTGGCCGTGAAAACGAAACTTTACTGCAATTCTGGCAAGGCATGATGAATCACCAGCAGCATTTCGGCTGCCTGGATGCCAATGCAGTGCCACATCAACATCTTTGAAAAGGCCTTCGCGAACCATGAATGCTTTTGCTGCGCCACCCTCTTCTGCAGGACACCCATAATACCTGATTGTGCCTTTGATTTTTCCCGCTTTAATGGCGTCCCCGATTGCCATTGCTGCATTTGCTGAGGCTACTCCAAATAAATGATGCCCGCAGGCCTGCCCGTAGCCATTGCCACCTTCTTTAGGTTTACGAAAGGGGACAGCCTCTTGAGCGATTTCAGGAAGTGCATCGTATTCACCAAGAATGGCGATAACTGGTTTTCCAGAACCCAGAGTTGCTGAGAAGGCTGTGGGAATTCCTGCGATACCTTTTGCTATTATAAAGCCTTCTTTGTTTAAAGCATTGGCGATGAGGTTTGAAGATTGTTTTTCAAGGTAGCCAGGTTCTGCGAAATCCCAAATCTTTTGAGCCATCGACCAAGATGATTCTTCTCTTTGGCTGATGCTTTGCATTAAAGAAGTGCGCAGATCTTGGGCAATAGCATTCTGTGTTGCTAGCAATAAAACCATTAAAAAGCAAAGTAGTTTGTGTGAAGTAATCATAAATCTAGCTTTCGAAAGTAAGAAAAATTAATCTCATAATTCTAAATTTAAACTCTGGCATTAAGATTAGGTAGGATTAAATTATACCGATTAAACAATTCGCACAACTGCTAACCTTGCGCTTTTTTATTACGGTGTTTTAATGTTTTATTGGTTAGAATAGTAATTTCTAGCTGGGTCTAATGTGTGATTCGATATTGTTTTTTTTAAAGTGTTCTAACTTTTGGGGCAATTTGGATGGATAAGAAGGAAATCCCGTCTGCCCATATTGATAATTTAAGCGATGGTATCGCTTTTAATGAAACCGTTGTTCAAATCGGTTCAGTTGATGCACAATCAGTATTAGGTTTAAAATCCATTACGGGTATTACTGATTGGGAAAATGCTGATCATGTAAGGGTAGATATTATACTAGATCGATATCGGGTTATAAAGCAGCTTGGCGAAGGATCATTTGGAAGAGTTTTTCTTGCTAGGGATGAAAAGCTTGATAGGTTGGTTGCGATAAAAGTTGCGAAAAAAGCATTCAAAGATACAGAACGATTAAAATCATTTTTTGAAGAGGCAAGAATTCTTGCTTCACTTGATCATCCTCATATTGTTCCCGTTTATGATGTGGGTAGTTCTGAGGTTGAAGGCGTTTTTTTTATATCAAAGTTTATTGATGGCGTAAGCCTAGCTCAAAAAATAAAACAGGGTGGCTGTTCCCTTGAAGATGCAATTGCCAGGGTTTTAATGGTTTCGGAAGCTCTGGGGCATGCTCATGAGAAGGGGCTTGTTCATCGAGATGTAAAGCCTGATAACATTTTGCTTGATCAGTTGGGTAACGCTCATGTTGCAGATTTTGGTTTGGCGTTAAAAGTTGATTTTTCAAATAAACAGACTGAATTTACCGGGACCCCTGCATACATGAGTCCGGAGCAGGCTGGTGGCATCGGTAATCTGGTTGACCAACGGTCTGATATTTTTAGCCTGGGCGTGGTTTTTTACGAATTGCTTTGTGGTGAAAGACCCTTTCAGGGTTCAAATATTGCGGAAATTATTGATTCTGTGATTAAAGCTGATTTTATTTTACCTTCAAAAATAAACCCAAATATTCCGCAGGCCATTGAGATAATATGCTTGAAGGCTCTTTGTAAAAACAAAGAAAATCGCTACGCTTCAGCGAATGAATTTTCCGCTGATCTTAAATCTTATCTTGATTCCTGTAACCAATCCTTGAACCACAGAAAATTAAATGTTAATTACAAGTTAGTCGCTACACTTTTATGCTCGTGCGCAATTTTTTTATGTTTGACTGCCTGGTTGGTTCATCGTGGATATGAAACTGATTTGAATGGCAAGGCAAAGGCATTGGTTGCTGGTGTCTTTCTTGCAGAGGGCAAATCACTTGAATTAGCCCTTGAGAAATCTGATGAGTTTTTTTCGCGCACTTCATTAGTTTATCACCAAGAACTCGCTGCTATGGATAAAACTGATCCAAGGCGAGTAAAGGCACTATTAGGATTAGGCAGTGGCAATCCTGATTTAGATCGTGAACTTTGTGACTTAATGCTTAAAGCAAATGTACCTGATTTTTTAGTTATCAGAAAAAGGCTTGAACCTTCAAAGCAAATGTTGATTGAAGGTTTGGCGCAGAAATTTAAAAAAGCGGATGCTGATGAATTGTTAAGGTTAGGGGGTGCTATTTCGTTTTGGGATCGGGATCACCCGGTGCTTGACTCGTATCTATCACAAATTTCAGACAAATTGCTCGTGCAAAACAAATTGTTTTTGGTTGAATGGGCTGAGGTGTTCTGGTCGGTTAAAGAAAAATTGTACCCTTTGTTGGTTTCTAGAATTAAGAATACAGAGATTGAGTCTTCCCAGCGGGATTTTGCCACCGGGCTTTGCTGTGAATTGTCTTTAGGCGATTCTCTTCAGTTATTTGATTTGATGGAGGTATCTGATCCAAGAAATGCCCGGGTTATATTTGCGAAAATGCTGCCTTTAAAAGACGAAGTTTTGCAACTTGCGAAAAGTATCAGAGCATCAAAACTTGAAATGGGCGGTTTTTCTCGGAATCTTAAATTCCAAGACAGACGGGGAATTGCTGCTGCACTTCAAATTGGCTTGGGTGAGGAGGCCGGATTTTCTGCCTTTTCATTTTCATCAGATCCAACCTCTAAAAGCAAATGCCAATTGATGCTTGGGCAACTTAATGTTTCACCTGCAATGTTTGTTGAAAAAATAAATTCTACAGGTGATATTTCTTCTAAAAGTTCGATGGTGATCTCTCTGGGTGATATTGATCTAGATTCAATTGATCTGGAAACCAAAGATAAGTGGAAGATGGAGTTTCTTGAGTTGTATCAAAAGAGCCCTGATGCTGGATTGCATGGTGCATTGGATTGGTTGTTAAGAAAGCGATGGGGATTAGGGAATGAATGTGATTTGGTTTGTGAATCCTTTAAATCGAAAACAGTTCCAGGAAATAAATGGTTGGTTAATTCGATGGGGCAGAGTTTTGTTATTCTTGATGGCCCGATTAATTTTCAAATTGGTTCTCCTCTCGATGAACCATTAAGGTATGAAGCTGAGCGTATTCATGAAAGATCTATTGCAAGATCGATTGTTGTGGCGCAAAAGGAGGTTACATTAAACGATTTTTTGGCGTTGATGCCTCATCAGCGTTACACCGAAAAATATTCGAAAACCCCTGATAGCGCGATGATTTGCATTTCGTGGTTTGATTCTGCCCGCTACTGTAATCTTCTTACTGAGAAAGAATTTGGCGCTTCAGAGTGTGTTTACCTTCCCAATGAGCAGGGGTTATATGAAGAGGGCATGAGAATTGTGGATAACCCTCTTAAGAAAAAAGGTTACAGGATGCCTACCGAAGCGGAGTTTGAATTTTTTCATCGAGCTGGATCTTTGGCAATGTTCAACCATGGTTCTGATATTCGTCTGACTGATCGTTATAGTTTTTATGTTGCGAATTCCAAAGACCAAGCTTGGCCAGTTGGGTCACTTAGGCCCAATCAATTTGGGTTGTTTGATACTGGCGGGAATGTTTTCGAATGGTGTTTGGAAAGTTATGATCCCTATCCTAATTTAAATATTTCGGATGAAGATGCCTTTATGAGTTCCCAAAATAAAAAGATTATGGCAAGCATTTCACGTGGTATGCGTGGTGGTTGTTTTTATAATCAAATAAGTAGTTTGCGAAGTGCGGATCGCAATGGGGCCAAGCCTGATGATCGAAGTAATAGCCGTGGTTTGAGGCTGGTCCGTTCGCTGCCTTGATCTTTTGAAAGTCAGCTTTATTTTGACTTAGCTTTTATCTCTTTAAATTCTATTTGGAAAGCTCCCGGTTTTTTATCTCCAATCATAAATCCAATTGATTCGATATCATTAGGATCAATGGATTCAGCTTTTGGTATCACTTTGCCAAACGAAGTTGCGATAAATTTTTCAAGTGGAAGAGATATTTCAACCCATTGGTTGTTTTTGGTCTGGAAGGATTGCCTGTAAGAAAATGCAGTGAGCCTTTTGTTGGTGTATAGGTTCATGGTGTATTCTCGACCATCGCCTTTTGCTTCGAAATATATGGAATCATTTTTCTTTAGTCCAAGTTGTGCTGGTATGCATCTTATGGAAGCAAAGCCGCCATTATTTTCTAACGAAAGGCTGCCAGAAAAAAACAGAGTCTTATCTTGGGTGATTTTGAATTTTCCTTCAGATACCCCGCCCATTACATTGTCGTTGACACTAACCCAGGTTTTACCTGATTCTGGGGTGTTAAAATTGAATATTAACCTGTCATTAACTTCTGTCATGATATTGAAGCCTCCTAATAAAAGAATCAGAATTATAGTTGATGCTTTCATGGTTGGTTTAATCCCTAAGTTTTGATGTTTTAATACTTAAACATAACAGAAATTTAAGTTTCTACCAATTCTCGTTGATGAATAATGGGATTTAATGGAGTTCGATTTATCGTTCGAGTAATGTTATCGTTTGGTTAGATTCTATCAAGGAGAAGGTATGAAGTCGAAAAATGGAAGTGCGAGTGAAGCGAATACATCTTCAAGGCGAACCCTTTTAAAGGCAACTGCGTTATCTGCTGCTGCACTTTCGTTTACAAATACCTCTGCCGCACAGCAAACCAAAACTGGTGAAGCCCAAAGGTTAGATGAACTTATTCAAGGTAATCAAACCATTGCCCGAGCTAAACAAATAGCGTTAGATATTCTTAAACCTTCCCAGAAACAGATAGAGCACGGCTTAAGGCTTCACGCTGAATCATTGGTGTTTGATGGTTATGCATTTTCGCCCAGAACATCAACTGATCCCGTGATTATTGCAAAAATGATGGAAGATGGCGCTTCAGAAGTTGAGCTTCAAGATGCGACTGAAGATATGGGGATGACCCGTGCTGTAACAAATCTGCGAGAGCGCGAAGAATTCATGATGGCGTTTCGTGCATCAGGAGTTACTTGTATTTATCAAAATGCAGGAGAAGAGTGCCAGCATCCTCAGCGCTTGATCAAAAGGCTTGCTCGTTTCACTTTTCTTACTGATATGCTAAAACCGTTTCTTACTAAAGCAACAAAGCCTAATGATATTGAGCTTGTTAAAAAATCAGATGGTCATTGCCTTTACCTAACAGGCAATGGGGTGCCTTTGCCTCAAGATTGGATTTCTGTCGAGGAAGAATTACGCGCCATTCGTGTTTTTTTTCAACTTGGCATCCGCATGATGCATGTGACATATCAGCGTCGTAACATGTTGGGCGATGGTTGTGCCGAAACTGCAAATGGTGGACTGAGTGATTTTGGTAGGCAGGCAATTGCTGAAATGAACAGGCAGGGGGTATTGGTCGATATCGCGCACTCTGGTTGGCAGACCAGTCTTGAAGCTGCGAAGGTAAGTACTAAACCCGTGGTTGCAAGTCATACAACGGCGGCAGGTTTGCATCATCATATTCGCAGTAAGCCCGATGAAGTTCTGAAAGCGCTTGCAGATTCTGGCGGATATGCTGGTATTTGCTGTATTTCTCAGTTTCTTGGTGGTAAGTGCGATATAAACGCGTTTCTTGATCACATTGATTATGTTGTTAAAAAAATTGGAATCGATCATGTCGCAATTGGTACGGATGTTGCTTATTCCTCCAGGCCTAATGGTAATAATTCAATAAAGCTACCTCCCAGAAGAAAATCTCGAACTCGTTTTGCTGCCCTATGGCCTAAAGAAACTTTAACTGCAACAGAATCTGCAAGAGAAAGTATCACCTGGACAAACTGGCCCTTATTTACTGTCGGGCTTGTTCAGCGGGGCTATCGTGATGAAGATGTAAAAAAAATTATTGGTGGTAATGTGATGCGGGTCGCGAAAGCTGTTTTTCCCACCTATCCACCCTTGGCCTAAATGTAATTTATAACTCTACGAAAGTTGGTAATGGACCTTAAACTTAAAAATAAAGTTGCGGTAGTGACTGGCGGTGCAAGTGGTATTGGTTTAGCCACCGCTAGGCTTTTTGCTACAGAAGGCGCTAATCTATTCCTTTGGGATCGTGATGATAGCGTTGTTTCTGTAGCTCAGGATTTAAGCAAAGAGTTTGGTGTCAAGGTTGCCGGGATCAAAGTTGATGTAACAGATTCGGCGTCTGTAGAGGATGCTTTGAAAAACACCTTGGTTGTATTTAGCAGGGTTGATCATTTGGTTCATTGTGCAGCTATTGGTTCTGGAAAATTTGGCTTCCCTTTCACTAATCTGGAACCTTCGGATTGGACCAAGGTTCTTCATGTGAATATCATGGGCATGGTGAACATTGCCCACGCAATCGCTCCGGTGATGATAAATCAAAAAGAGGGAACCCTAGTTTTTATTGCTTCGGTTGCAGGACAGATGGGTTCCCAGACAGATCCCCCTTACAGTGCATCGAAGGCCGCAAATATCAATTTTTCCCAATGCCTTGCAAAAGATCTTGCCCCACACCAAATCCGAGTGAACACTGTTTGCCCTGGGATGGTACAAACACCATTAAACCAAGCTGTTTGGAAGGCTTGGCATGATCAGGCTTCCCCGAGTGATAGGCTTGGTTATGAAGCATGGTCCCAAAAAAAAATAAATGCGATTGTTCCGCTGGGCAAATGGCAGACTGTTGATGCCATTGCCGATATGATTGTTTTTCTTTCTTCCTGCAGGGCAGGGCATGTTACCGGGCAAACGATCAATGTTGATGGCGGTTTTGTCATGCATTCTTGAAATGGTTGCCATTGTTCTTGTTTGTTTTTCTTCCCGCCTTTATAATTATATTTATTACTATGGGGAGTTTTTATGACACGAATGGGAAAAGAATTGAGTTTGGTGTTGGTAGGTGCAACGATGCTTACTGCCGGCTATTTTTATTTTCGTGAAGATGATAAGGCGTCAGATTCTTACACCAACGACACCAATCATTATCATTCCAGTGCTCATCCTTTGTTTATCCCTTTAATGATGCGAAGTTCTGGTAGGTATGCTGGTATGTCAAATGGGTCTTCAGGTGGCGTTGCATCCCGAACTTCCGGAAGTGTTACCCGGGGCGGTTTTGGTTCTACCGTTTCTGCTCATTCTTCAGGAAGCTGAAAATGCAGCGGTTGACTCACACCCCAAGAAACAATTGGCAAACTGCAGTAGAGAAATATGGGTTGCACTTTCATACGGTTGATGGTCAGCTTTATTGGGATGAATCAGTTTCTTATCACTTCTCAGCTTTTGAAATTGATACCCTTGAATTTGCTACTAATTCACTTCATAAAATGTGCATGGATACCGTGCAGCAGATTATAGATGATCGGCTTTTTCGATTGTTTCTTATTCCCGATCACTTTGAAGATTATGTTATCAAGTCCTGGGAAGAGGATCAGTTCTCCCTTTATGGTAGGTTTGATTTGGCTTACGATGGATTTAATCCCCCTAAGTTTTTAGAATATAATGCAGATACTCCAACATCTCTTTTAGAGGCTGCAGTAATCCAGTGGTACTGGCTTAAAGATCTGGATGATCGAGGCGATCAGTTTAATAGCATTCATGAACGGTTGATCGAGGGCTGGAAGAAAATAGCACTTAAATCATCAAATGAAGTTCATTTTTGCGCAACGGAGTCTGTTGTCGAGGATTATGTCACGGTGGAATACCTGCGGGATACCGCAATCCAGGCGGGAATCAAAACCAATTATCTTGATATTCAGCAGGTGGGTTGGGATAGGGCCAAAAATACTTTCGTTGATGTACCAGGGAACCCGATCCAAAATTGTTTCAAACTTTATCCCTGGGAATGGATGATGCGGGAAGAATTTGCCCGTAATATTCCTAAAGGGAAAACCCAGTGGATTGAACCTGCATGGAAGGTGCTTCTTAGCTCCAAATCGATCTTGCCTTTACTTTACGAGCGCTATCCAGATAGCCCTTTTATTCTTCCTGCAAGCTATGAGCCTCTTGATGTTGCTAATCAGGTTCGTAAGCCGATTTATGGTAGGGAAGGAGCAAATATTCAAGTTATCATCGATGGTAAGGTTGTTTCTGAAACTCCGGGGCCTTATGGCCAAGGGCCTTTTGTCTACCAGCAACTTGCACCCCTGAAGCAATTTGATGGGTTTTATCCTGTGATAGGCAGTTGGGTTATTGATGGCGAATCCGCAGGAATTGGGATAAGGGAAGAAAATTCTATTATCACAAAAAACACCAGTAGATTTGTACCCCACCAGTTAAGTAATTAAATTTGTTTCTAGGGGATTTTTCATGGACGCCATTCTTAACGAGATTCTTATATTTGCTAATGTTATGATTCTGTTTGTCCTCATTTGCGCTGGGGTAATCGGATTTCTTTGTATGCGATTTGTCACAAAAGGTTCAAAAACTTTTATTTTTGAAGAACTTGATGAACCATCAAAAGATTATCTGTTAGCCATTGGTAGGAATAAGGGTGATGGTTTTCCAGGAGTTTATATTTATAATTATATCTTCGGGGGGTCTTATTTATTAACCGGAATTGTTTTTCTGGGTGGTATTCCATTTGTCAATTTCGCAGATACCTTTGCAGAGCCAAAAGCTCAAGCAATGTTGCAAACAGCTTTATTTCTTTTGGGCGGGTGGTTCGTGATGCTTTGGTTTCGTCGAAAAGGTTATTTTTCAACTGCATCAAATCTTAATTCTTTTATTTTTGTTGATGAGAAATATTATTGGAATTGGAGCTACTATTCAGTGGATGTGATTAACATTGAAAATATCAAATTTTTTGAATGCGTCCGTAATGATGCAAATCAAACTTATGATTTTCATTTGGAATCTGATCATGGTTTAGTTAAAATGGCAATTTCAAAAAGGGATGAAGAGTCCGCCTCTAAACTTTATAGTCTCCTATCTTATAAATATGAAAAAAACAAGAAACTCAATGACGGTCACTTCCCGGAAAGAAAATGGAAATGGCTTTATGTTTTGACCTTTGGAGACCCTAAACATCTGAAGCCTGTTGATGGTGATGACGGATTTGTTCTTGATGAATCTTTCAAGGATCTTTCTTCTGAATGCGTTCCTGATCCGTTTAAGGCGAGAAATGAAAATATACGTATCCTAAATTATGGTTTTTCCATCTTGGTTTTAGGGTTTGTATTCTTTGCGTTTTTTCAAATTGATATCTTTGTTAGAGATGGTCAGATTTGGGAATCTATTCAGACCATTAATTCAGATGAAAAAGTTTATTGGCTTAGGATATATTTAAGAGACCCTCGTAATATCCGCCATCGCGATGAAGCTTTTAAACAATTAGGGTATAAGTACACTAATATTTTTCAAAAAATTGGGGAATTACAGAACATCGTTGATAGAGATGATATGGGTAATGTTAATTTTATATCAAAACAAATTCCTGCCATCGACCCAAGAAATCCCAATTTGCACATGCTTATTCCTAAGGTAAAGCTTATTTCAGTACCTGATCCCAAATTGATCGAGGGATTGCAATCTATAACTTTTTCTAAAATGCTGGATCTTCAAGAACCTTTTCTGAAATTGAGTGTTACCCCTAGTGATCCTGCATCTGTTGATGTGAGCAAATTTACTGGCGCTATAACGGATGCTTACATTCAATCGATTATTAGTGCCTTTGGAAGTGAATATTTTATTGTATCTAGTTCTCTTGATGGCCCTGGCCATATTAGCATCGTTTACAGTTTTTTTGAGGAAAAGAGCCAACAGAAAATTCGCTTTGATGTTTCATATAGGCAGACGCTGGAATCTGAACCAACGGAAAAAATATCCTTGGAAGTAAATATTCCTAGTAGAGAACTTCAGTATGTTGAACGCGCCGCTAAAAGATTGGGCGTTTTCACCGTGGGTGATCAATCTGGTGAGTGGGCATTTCCAAATTAATTGTGTTTTAAAAGCTTTGCTGCTTCCACTGCGAAATAAGTTAGAACTCCATCAGCTCCCGCTCGTTTAAAAGAAAGCAAACTTTCAAGAATTACTTTTTCGCGGTCTAGCCATCCGTTGGCCGCTGCTGCACAAAGCATGGCGTATTCACCACTGACTTGGTAAGCAAATGTTGGAACTTTAAAAGTATCCTTTACTCGTGCCACCACATCGAGGTATGGCATGCCTGGCTTTACCATTACCATATCTGCACCTTCTGCGATATCGAGTGCCACTTCACGGAGCGCTTCGCTCGAATTCGATGGGTCCATTTGGTAGGTTTTCTTGTCGCTTTTTCCGAGGTTGTTTGCAGAACCTACTGCATCGCGAAAAGGACCATAAAAAGCAGATGCATATTTTGCAGCATAACTAAGAATTGCAACATGAGAAAACCCAGCATTATCTAGTGCTTTTCGAATAGCACCCACTCTGCCATCCATCATGTCTGATGGAGCTATTACATCGCATCCTGCCCGAGCTTGCACAACTGATTGTTTGCACAATACTTCTACGGTTTCATCATTCACCACAACGCCGTTACGAACTAGTCCATCCTGACCATGCGAGGTGTAAGGATCTAGGGCAACATCGCAGATTATTCCGATGTCGGGGACCGCAGATTTAATTGCACGAATTGTTCTGCATACTAGGTTTTCAGGATTGAAGGCTTCTTCGCCATCTTGTGTTTTTAAATTTGCAGGTGTTGCAGGAAATAAAGCGATTGCTGGAATACCAAGATCGCGCGCTTCTTTTACTGCTAAGGTTAATAAATCGATGGAAAACCTTTCAACGCCCGGCATGGATGCAATCGGGGTTCTTAAGTTATTTCCTTCTTGAATGAATACAGGCCATATTAGGTCGTTAACGGTTACACGATGCTCAGAAACCATGTTACGAATCCAAGGCGAAACTCTTAATCTGCGGGGCCTTGCTATGGGCGAAATATGGATGTGTGTATTTGTTTCATTTTGATTATTAATCATGACCACATTCCTTGATTTATATTAAACAACAGCAATACATCTTATTGTAGTTGGTAGCTTTAAGAAAGAACTCGTTCGGGGTTTATTCAAAAAATGCTATTTGGGAAAGACAAATAATTGATGTTCTAAAGCGAACTGTTTTTATTCTTTCGCGCTTTGATTTTGTAGGGCTCGTAATTTAGCATTTTCACTTTTAACGGTGCATCAATTCGGTAATTAATGCCACGCCACTCGATGTTTCGTGAAAACAATGCGAATAAAAGTGCTTTAGGGTAAAGCAGTTGGGTAAGAATCATTGCTGGAAAGAAGGCTATAAGTTTTAACGGGGTCAGCCATTTGGTGCATTCGTTTCGTTTTTTTACTATTCTCCGGACAAGGTATTCCAATAACAATAATTGGCATAACGTAATTACCCCGTACCCAATTAAGCTGGAAGTTGCCAGAATTGCAATAAAATGTTGATTGAGAAAAGTGCTGGTTGCAATCAGGGTTAATAATAAAAGGGGGACGAGAGTTACCAGCATGCCATGCATGACAATTTTCCACCACGATGAATGATAGAGAATCGCCCAGAGTAACTGCCTTTGTATCCATGGAACCAGTGAAGATAAGGTTACAGACTCTCGATTAATCATGAGGATTGAGGGTGCAAATTCAATAGTATATCCCTGTTTTTTTAGGATATCAAAGAGAGGCACATCTTGAACCAATGCCTTTTCATAGTAATCAAGAACATTGCATTTTTGTAAAACATCGATCCGGATAGCTAAAGATCCGCCCCAAGGGATTTTAAAGAATATCATTTGAAGAACCGCAGCAATATTCCAGAGATAGCGGATTAGATCGCCCATATTGGCTCGCGGGGGGAAGTACCAACGTTGACCGTTTACAGCTCCAATTTTTTTGTTTAGTAATGGCGCAATTAATTCTCGCAGCCAAGTTTTATGTGGCATTGCATCTGCATCAATCATTGCAACCACTTCATAATCATTTAGATTGTTCTGTATGGTTTGAATCAATGAACTGTTTACTAGGCTACAAGTTTCCCTTCGGTTTTTTAGCACTCCTAATTTCACATTGTTTCTATTGCTTGCCTTAATTACTTCTTCTGCAAGTTCGTAAACAGGATCATCCGGATGGTCAACCACGATGATTACATCGTAATTTGGATAATCTTGATTAAGTAATGCAGGCAGAGCTGTTGTTAAAAAAGGATCTAATCCCCTCAGATTTAAGCAGACTACTGTTTTTGGGCAATCAGAATCTTGGAGTGGAGTTAATTCCCAATTCCAGAAAGTAGGTGCAATATATATTACTAGGATCGAATGAATAAGAATTAATAGGATCGCAGCGAATAGAACCACCATTGCAATTGTTGTCATTCGCTTTATATTTCTTTAGTAAATCTTTTACGTCTTTAGCTGGTATTAATCAATTAAGAATACTAGCATTTATTTTGCTTGCTAGCAATCCTCTGTTAGATTGAGTTGGGTTATTGCTTGGCAAAAGCTGGTTTTTATTTGCATTTGCTAATACTCAAATAATGTTCTTGTTATTGTTTGATCAAGATGGTTTATTTTAAGAAGTTACATTTTACTCGTTATCATTTATGAGGTTTATTATGAGATTCTTTTTAGTTGCTTTGTTTATTTGCGTTTCAATGTCTTTTGATCTTTTTGCTCAGCAAGGTGGTTCTGAAAAAGAATTGCTTTCACTGTTGACGAAAATGGAAAAAGATTCATGGGTTGCGATGAAAGATAAAAACCAAGAATTCTTTAAGACTTACATGGCTGATGATGCGCGGTGCTTTATGGCTGATGGTTCTGAAGTACTAAAAACTGATTTTATTATGAATTTGAAGGATTGGGATTTGGAGTCGTATTCCATGGGGAAAACATCGTTGTTGCAGATTCAGCCTGGTGTTTGTTTTATATTTTACAAGCTAGATTACAGCGGAAATCACAAGGGTAAAAAGATTAAGTTTAACGATTTACAAAGTTCTTCTCTTTATGTTCTTCGTGATGGCAAGTGGATGGAGATTTTTTATCAGGAAACAGTCATGCCTGCGGCTAATAAAGCTAAATAGTGTTTCCTACCGTCGCTAACGCTTCTTGCTAAGAAAGTGCCCTTATAAATACATCCGCCACTCAATGAAAAATTATTTCGCCGGGTTGTAGATGATCCAGACTACAGGGCGATCACGGATCTCCTTTGCTTCGCGGTAGATGCGATGCCATTGTTTTTTATCTGCTTCGGGTGCGTCTCCCTTTTCGTGGGAGATGTAAACTGCAACAAAAAAGGCATTGAGCAAATCGATCACTTTGTCGTGTGAAAGCGAACCGCCTCGCAAATTGGTGGCCCCACCTCAGCACACAACAAACCCTAGAATGACCCGATTTATTTGGTAGGAATACATGGTCAATGTCCTTTTATTGTTTTGATTCCAGCAGGGCTTCCCTTTTCAAAAGGGAGAGTAATTTCATTGCAGCGGCGTATAGGAAGCCTAGGCTGTTCTCTTGGTTATTTGATGACACACAGATAATCAGATTAAATTCAAACAACCTTAAAACTTTGAGTTATCTTCCTATATTTATATTTCGATTCAAGGAGGAATAGTGTCATCTGAATTGTAGAGTCTTCTACTCATTGATATCTATCGACCTTCACCTGGATTAGGTTTTTAATTGCAGAGTTACTGCTGCCCAGTAGGTAGGCAGGTGGCATTTGATTTCGCGCCAAATTATCCGATGGGATGCAGGTTCTCTTACTGACAACTTAGGTTTTGCAGAAAGGGTAATGTGATTGACCACGGTCAGGTGATCCTTTACGATAGAGTATTCTTTTGTGCAGTCAAATCAGGATTCCGACATGAGACTTGTTCATTACTTTTTCAGGGTTGTATTGCTGCTGACTGCGTTTTGTTTTTCTACCGATACCTGTGCTGCTGATGTGGAGACAGACTCATTTGCCAAAGTAAGGCAGGTATTCGTCAAGAATTGTGTTTCGTGCCATTCCGAAGCAGCTAAAATCCGGGGTGGGTTGGATCTGACAACGGCTGAAAAAGTGCTTGCGGGCGGATCTTCTGGGCCGGCTATGGTACCGGGCCGAGCAACCGAGAGCCTGATGATCCAGATGGTACAACCGGGTCGAATGCCACACATGCCGCCAAAAGGGCAATTGCTGCAGGATGAGATTGAGACCTTGACTCGATGGGTGGATGGAATTAGCCCTACAGTTGCCAAGACTAAACTTGCCAGCCGCAATCACTGGGCCTTGCAGAAGCTTGCGAGCCCACCAATCCCAAAAATTGCGCAGAAGGATTGGGTTCGTCAGCCGCTAGATGCTTTCGTGCTTGCCCGTCTCGAATCCAAAGAGCTCAAACCCTCGCCCCAAGCCGATAAAACTACCTTGGTGCGTCGGGCCTATTTTGACCTCATAGGCTTACCCCCTAGTCCGATGGCAATCCAGAAATTTTTGAATGATACTTCCACCAATGCGTTTGAAAAAGTGGTTGATGAACTGCTCGCTTCCTCTGCATACGGTGAACGCTGGGGCCGGCATTGGCTTGACCTTACCCGTTACGCTGATAGTGGCGGTTTTCATAATGACATCCCTCGCCCTAACGCTTGGCGTTATCGTGATTATGTGATTAAAAGTATTAATAATGACAAGCCATTTGCGCAATTCATCCGCGAACAACTCGCTGGCGACGAACTGGTGGATGCACAAGAGGAACAACTTATAGCGACTGGATTTGGGCGTAATGGACCATCCAATGACGACAATATGGGCAAAACTCCGAAGGACATTGAAAAATATCGCCTTGATGAACTTGATGGTGTCATAAACACGACCTTTACCACCTTCATGGGTATGACGCTTGGCTGTGCCCGTTGCCACGATCACAAGTACGACCCCATCTCGCAGAAAGATTACTACCAAGTTCTGGCGATCTTTAACGGAACTTCCAAAAAAGATCTGCCTTTGTCAGGCAACACTGTTGAAAAAGGTAAACTGAAAGATCCAGAAAAAGGGATCATGGCACTCATTGACTCCACCCCGAACCCGAAGCCTACCCACCTTCTTTGGCGTGGAGATATAAACAATCCCGGGCCCGTTGTCCCACCCGCAGTTCCTGCAGTTCTTACCTGGAAAGATTGGCCGATTCAGGAAGCTGCGAATAACGCAAAGTCGTCCGGAAGGCGGCTCGCTCTTGCCGAGTGGATTGCCTCGACCGAAAATCCTCTCACCTACCGTGTCTTGGCTAATCGATTGTGGCAGCATCACTTTGGTCGTGGGATTGTCGAGACCTCGGGTAATTTTGGTCGTAGCGGAGCTGAAAATGCCCACCCGGAATTGCTCGATCACCTCGCAGCTTGGTTGATCGCAAACGGTGGTCAATGGAAACCGTTCCATAAATACATCATGCTTAGTGCCACTTATCAACAATCTTCCGGGCATGATGCAGCATCCGTTGCTATCGATCCGGAAAACCGGCTTCAATGGCGCCAGAACAAAAGGCGGCTCGAAGCCGAGGCGATCCGAGACAGCATTCTTGCCATTGCAGGCACGCTTGACCCCAAGATGGGTGGTCCGGGAATCAAACCGCGGATCCGCTCCGAGTTGTTGCCCGCAAGTCAACGCAACAAATGGCCTGTGATCGCAGCCGAGGGCCCGGAGCATTGGCGGCGTAGTGTCTATATTTACTCCAAGCGTCAACTGCTTTTTCCCTTGCTGGAACTCTTTGATGCACCGAATACGACTGATGTTTGCGATTGCCGTCTGGCAAGCATCGTGCCAACTCAAGCATTATTGCTAATGAACGATGAATTCGTGGCTGACCAGGCCAAGCGATTCGCTGAATCGCTAGTGAAAGTGCACGGCCTCGACTGGGACATGTTAATTCAACAAGCCTACACTAAATCACTTGGTCGGAACCCGTCCTCAGAACGAATGAGTCAGGCAAATCTCTTTATCAGCCAGCAAGCTTCGGCGCATCGGGAATCCCAAAGCAAGACTCCCGATCTCGATGCACTCATTGATTTGTGCCATGTGTTATTCAATGCCAACGAATTTATTTTCATCGATTGAAAGGCGAATGTCATGTTCACACGACGCGATTGGCTCCAACAGGCCGGCGTGGGGTTCGGCTCACTGGCTCTTGCCAGCCTGCTTAATCAAGATGCGCGCGCTGCGGATCGCTCTTCGAACCCGCTTGCCACAGTCACTCCCCATCACCCCGCTAAAATTAAATCGGTCATCTTTCTTTTCATGTACGGCGGTCCAAGCCACATCGATCTCTTCGATCCCAAGCCGGCTTTGACGAAATATGATGGTCAGGCGATTCCCGTCTTCAAGCAAGATGATGTTTTTATGAGTGGCAAGACGAAAAACATTGCCATGAAAAGCCCTTACAAATTTGCCAAATACGGGCAAGCGGGCATCGATATCTCGGAAACCTATCCAGAGTTGGCAAAACACGCTGACAAACTTTGTGTCATTCGTAGTATGCACTGCGAGAGCAACAACCATGGACCAGCGATCTTCCAAATGAACAGCGGTTCTATCCTTGCAGGCAAGCCCAGCATGGGTTCCTGGCTAACTTACGGGCTTGGCTCCGAAGGCGAAAACCTGCCCGGTTTTGTCGTGATGCTTGATCACCAAGGAGCCCCGATCAACGGTGCCATGAACTGGTCAAATGGTTTTATGCCCGCAGCATATCAGGGGGTTCCATTTCGACCCAATGGCGAACCTATTGCCTATCTTTCTCCACCTACCGGGGTGACTCGGGGTCGCCAACGCGCCCGTCTTGATTTGCTTAAACAGTGGAACGAAGGCCATGCTGCGGCCAATCCTGCAGAATCGGCCCTCTCCGCTCGCATCGCCTCTTACGAGCTGGCTTTCCGTATGCAAACGCACGCAACGGAAGCGGTCGATCTGACTCAAGAATCTGTCAGGGATCAGAATCTTTATGGGCTCGACAATAAAACTTCCCATCACTTCGGTAGGAATTGTCTTCTGGCCCGGAGACTCGTTGAACGCGGTGTCCGTTTTATTCAGCTTTACAGCGGGGGCAATGAAGGGCCCAAGGCGTGGGATGCACATGACGATCTGAAGAAGAATCACGACCTTCATTGTGCTGAAACCGACAGGCCGATTGCTGGATTGCTCACCGACCTTAAAAACCGGGGATTGCTCGATAGTACCTTGGTTATCTGGGGTGGAGAGTTTGGACGCACACCGACTGCCGAAAGTGGCAAGGGCCGAGACCACCATGCCCGAGGATTCACCATATGGCTTGCAGGTGGCGGGATTCGCGCAGGAATGATCCACGGGGCGACTGACGAATTTGGCTATCATGCGGTTGAAAACAAAGTCTCTGTGCCAGACCTACACGCTACGATCCTTCATCTCCTTGGCCTTGATCATAAAAAACTTACCTATCGCTTCATGGGGCGGGACATGCGCTTGACGGATGTCAGCGGCGAAATCATCAAACCGATCCTTGCCTAAAATATAAACGGGCGGACAATTACAGTGGCTCTCAATTTCCGATAGTGTTTGAATAGAAGATTTCATTAGCTGCCCAATATGGTAAATGATTTGGCATAAGCTGGTGTTGAGATAAGGCAAAAGGAAATTTGAAATTTGAAAGCTGATAAAATCTTTCTAGATGTTATGGGAATCCTAAACTTTACTAAAGAAGTAATTGAAAAGACAGTATTTGACTTTAATTAATTTTTAGCCCAAGCTACTATTTACTTGGTTGTAACTAGGCGTTTGTCACAAGACGATTCTAAAAATTGATCTAACTTGTTCATTTATTTTTATTGTTATATGTTGAGTTAAATTTGAATACAAACGGTGAACAAAAAAGCACTTTAGTTAAAAATGTTATCTTTACAATCATGGGTAGCTTTTTTAGTTTGATATTGGGACTTTTAATTTTATCTGAAATGAAAACTAATTTCCCAAGCAACTTGGTTTATATCATTTTAATTTTCGTGTTTTTGCCTTTTACCTGTGTTTGGTTCTACAGTTCGTTGAGCAATATTATAAAAACCATGTGCCGAAAGACTTAATCGGTCATGACGATCCGAGAAAATGGCTTTTCAATTTAGGGTGTTGTGTGTCCTTTTGATGGTACGTTTAAAATAAGATTCAAGATTTGATTGAAATCTTCGGAAATTCTAGTGTTTTATCTGAAATTACCGAAGAAATGAAAAGCGATCTAGTGGGCGCTGAGGGAATCGAACCCCCGACCAACACGGTGTAAGCATGCCGCTCTACCAGCTGAGCTAAGCGCCCTAATAGTCAATCTCGCTAAGGATATTTTGAAAATACTTACTAGAGTTTAGGCAAAGCCTTATATCTAAAAGAATCTTCTCCCGATCCTCATGCATTGAACATTTTAGTTGTTCAAAAAGAATTAACAATCTAACTTCGAAATTATTTAGTCGGGAAATGAGTTTTTTTTTCATTTCGTCAGATATTTCTGAGCTTTTTGCCTGCGATTCCAGCTCAAACCGAATATCCATCACTTCTTCTAAAATATCAGGCGGAACGGTCCTTATTTCTTCAGAATTCTTGCCATCCTCAAGTTTTAAGAGGTATTCGGCCCTTTGAAATGGGTCTTTTAAGGTCGAATATGCTTGGTTCACCATAGCCGACAGCTTTAAGGCATTGGCATCGAAAATCGCAGAATTTGAGAAATCAGGGTGGTACTTTTTGCTGGTAGCTAAATAAGCAACTTCAAGATTGACTAAATCAATCTTGTAAGCGGGTTCCAAGGATAATAGCTCAAAATAATTCATGTAATTAGAAAAAAAGGGAGCGATCCTGTTATAGGTCGCTCCCTTTTAGAAAGTTTTAAAATTACATGGAGAATGAACTGCCACAACCACAAGTGGTTTTGGCGGTAGGGTTTGAAATACTGAAACCCCGTTTGTTCAAGTCATCATGAAAATCAACATTGGCATCGGAAAGATACATCAAGCTGCGCTTGTCAACCACAACAGGAACGCCATCAATTTCAAAAACTTCGTCAAGTTTTTCGTTCATGTTTTCATCGAGGTCGAGTTTGTGCTGGAAGCCGGAACAGCCGCCGCCAACTACGCGAAGACGGAGATAAACCTTTTCAGGGAAATCGCCAGATGTGCGTTGGTCAGTAACGATGCGTTTAACTTCGCTAGAAGCTTTAGGGGACAAAGTAATCGGCATGACAAAATCTCCTTATGTGTAAAAGAATTCCTGTGAACTAAGAATTAACGGTCTGCGGTGCGTGGGCCTGTTTATCCTGAAGGTTCTTGATTGCTGCCTTGATTGCATCTTCAGCAAGCACGGAGCAATGAACCTTAACGGGTGGAAGAGCAAGCTCTTCAACTATTTCAGTATTGCGAATGCCAAGAGCAGCGTCAAGGGATTTCCCTTTGACCCACTCGGTAGCAAGGCTACTGGAAGCTATGGCGCTGCCACAGCCAAAAGTTTTGAATTTAGCATCTTCAATAAGGCCCGTAAGTGGGTTGACCTTGATCTGCAACTTCATGACGTCCCCGCATTCGGGCGCGCCAACAATGCCGGTGCCGACCATTGGATCATCTTTATCGAAACTGCCAACATTTCGCGGATTGTTATAGTGTTCTAGAACCTTGGTGCTGTAAGCCATATTTAAAAAATCCTCCTGAATAAACTGTAATAAATGAAACTTTACTTTGCTTAGTGCGCTGCCCACTGGACGGTTTTAAGGTCGATCCCTTGGCGGTGCATTTCGTAAAGCGGGCTCATGTCGCGCAAATGGTTGACAGCCCTAACCACATCGTTGATGACAAAATCAACTTCTTCTTCGGTGTTGAATCGACCCAAGCCGAAACGAATGCTACTGTGGGCAAGTTCATCGCCCAAACCAAGAGCTTTAAGCACATAGCTAGGTTCAAGGCTTGCGGAAGTGCATGCAGAGCCTGAGCTAACTGCAACATCTTTGATGCCCATCATAAGGCCTTCGCCTTCAACAAAAGCAAAACTGATGTTGAGGTTGCCAGGCAGGCGGTGAATAGGATGACCATTTAAGTATGCATCTTCAAGTTTAGAGTTGATGCCTTCATGAAGCCTGTTGCGAAGTTTAAGAAGCCTTTCGGATTCAGAATGAAGCTCTTTACGGCAAATTTCTGCAGCCATGCCCATACCGACAATGCCAGTAACATTAAGAGTTCCGCTACGCATACCGCGCTCATGGCCGCCGCCATCAAGCATTGCATCAAGTCGAACGCGGGGATCTTTTCTACGAACATAAAGAGCACCAACGCCTTTAGGACCATACATTTTGTGGGCGGTCATACTAAGAAGATCGATGCCCATATCTTCAACATCCATTGGGATTTTCCCAACGGCTTGTGTTGCATCAGTGTGAAAAAGCACGCCTTTAGCTTTGCAGATTGCGCCGATTTCCTTCATGGGATGAACGGTACCGATTTCATTGTTGGCGGCCATGATGCTAACAATGATAGTTTTGTCGGTAATGGCATCAGCGACTTGCTGTGGTGAGACAATGCCATATTTATCTACGGGAAGAAATGTGACCGTGCAACCATCGCGTTCGAGGCGCATGCAAGTATCAATAACTGCCTTATGTTCAGTTGAGGCAGTTATAATGTGGTTGCCTTTTTTCTTGTACATCGCAGCAACACCCTTGATTGCGAGGTTATTGCTTTCGGTTGCGCCACTGGTGAAAATGATTTCTTTTGAAGAGGCATTGATGATGCTAGCAACTTGTTCGCGGGCAAGATCAACTCCTTCTTCAGTTTCCCAACCATAGGCATGATTACGGCTAGCGGAGTTCCCGAATTTTTCGGTGAAGTATGGCATCATGGCTTCAAGAACCCGGGGGTCGGTTCGGGTGGTTGAGTTATTGTCCATATAAACAGGTAGCTTAAACATATAAAAAGGTCCTCCATAGACCGGATGAATTATTTGTGTGTTCCGTGAGAAACAAGTTCGAGTCCAAATTGAAGAGAGACGCTCGGCCTGATTGTCGGGTCAAGAATCTCAGCAAGTGTCACATCTTTAAGTATAGTGCGGATGCGATCGTGAACCCCACTCATGCCGGTTCGGATCGGGCAGAAAGTTCTGGCAGAGCAGGTTTGCTTTTCAATATCTTTGCTGCAATCCGTCAGATGAAAGGGTTCGTCAAGAGATTGCATGATGTCTGCTAAAGCGATGTCTTCGGGTTTGCGGATTAAAACATACCCACCATGAACGCCCCGATGGCTAGATAAATAGCCATGATGGCAAAGGGTTTTCATAATATTGGCAAGGAAAGGCCTGCTGATAGAAAATTTAGCAGAAATTTCTCTTGCGGAAGAGCCGTCGGGATTACCGTGAAGGTGCGAAAGCACCAGCAAAGCGTAATCCATTTTTCGGCTAAAGAAAGACATAAAAACCTTGAAGATAAAACTCAGAAAATGCCAACACTTTAATAATAGAACTGAATTAGTACCATTTCAATAGGAATGGAAAGAAAATGGAAAAAGAAGTTGACAAGTGGTAGTGAGGAGGCCTAAATTTAATGATATCGAGTCTCAATACGGGGGTAAGATGATTCAAAATAATTGCACATTAACTGTTGGTGAAGATCTGGTTGTGTGTAGGTGCTTAGGCATTACCGAAGTGGAAGTGATTGAGATTACCCGAATCAAAAAAATTGGGTGCCTAGCAGAGTTGAGGCAGGAATCAGAGGCAGGCAGTGGTTGTACTGCCTGCCATAAAAAGTTAAATCAAATTATCCGTGAGAACGGTTCTTTATCAGACCGTTCTACTCTTTAAGCGTTAGCCTCGGATTGCAAAAGAAGAAATTTGGGAAGGCCCAAAGTTTGAATCAGGTGCAATTGGGTTTCCAACCAATCAACATGTTCTTCTGAATCAGTTAGGATAGGCGCAATGAGTTCGTGGGTGCCGTAATCTTTTACCTGCGCGCAAATAGCAATTAAATTGTTGTAGGCTAAAACGCCCTTAGTTTCGAGAGCTAGATCGTTGGTAAATTGTTCGGGAATATCCGAACCAACGCGAATGACATCGTATCTAGCAATTTCCGGAACCCCTTCGAGAAATAAGATACGATCGATGAGTTTTTCTGCATGTTTCATTTCGCCCATCGATTCTTCGTAATGTTTAGCGGCAAGTTTGCTTATGCCCCAATTCTTGCACATTTTGGCTTGAATGAAGTATTGGTTGATAGCGGTAAGTTCGATGGTGAGTGCTTGGTTCAAGCCTTCGATGATTTTGTCGTTACCCTTCATGATAATTAATCCTTGAAAAGAGTGGTTGTTTTGGGCGTTGGCAAATAAATATTTGATACGCAAAATCATTGTATGTGAGGGGTCAAATAAAAAAAACAAAATACATCAAAAAGTTCTTGCGATAAAACTTATACCTGATATCTTGGATATTTGGCACAGAAATATTTTGTGCTTATTTCTTTAGGTTGGAGGTGTTTTTAAGGAGGACGCCCTCATGCGTTTTTATTCAATGAAGTTGTTAGGTCTTTGCGTTTTTCTTTCTGCGATCTGCGTTTTAGCAGCAGCAGAAGAGAAGGTGAAGGGGCAACTTCCCGCCCAGTTTAAGAAGCTTGGCCTCCGTGATGATCAAGTTCAGAAAATTTATAAAATCCAAACGGATTACCGTGGCAAGGGAGCCGACCTTGAAAAGCAGCTTAAAGAGCTGAAGACCAAGGAAAAGACTGAAGTTGAAGGAGTCTTAACCGATGAACAGAAAAACAGGCTGAAAGAAATTCGAACAGGCGAAAGCGCCGACCCGAAGAAAACCAGCAAGTAACTAGTTAATCTGTTTGTGCAGCCCGTGTTTAAAAGCACGGGCTGTTTGTATTTATCCCATATATTCTCAGGTAAATTAATATTCCATGTGAAACTATTGCAAAAACAAATAAAATGAATCCAAGGGTCCGAATTCGTCTGAATGGTAAGATTTAAATTAAAGAGAGTTCCATGGATAATGCAGTAGAAGAGAAATTCAAAATCGTTGTAGGTTTAGAAGTTCATGTGCAACTTATGACTAAAACTAAACTGTTTTGCGGTTGCAGCACCAAATTCGGACTAGCTCCTAATTCTTCGACCTGCCCGGTTTGCATTGGTATGCCAGGTGTCTTGCCCGTGATGAACAAACATGCGTTTGAGTTGGCAATGAAGGCAGCGTTAGCAATTAATTGTACCATTGCAAATTATACCAAGTGGGACAGGAAAAATTATTATTACCCTGACTTACCCAAGAATTTCCAGATTAGCCAGTATGATCTTCCTTTTTCGAGCGAAGGGCATTTGGAAATCGAAACATCGCAGGGAACGAGAAAGATAGGTATATTCAGGGCCCATTTGGAGGAAGATGCTGGGAAATCGATGCACGATGAATCGGGCGGTGGTAGCGATTCAAAGGTTGATTTAAATCGTACCGGTACTCCCCTTTTAGAAATTGTAAGCAAGCCGGATATCAGGTCTGGCGAAGAAGCCCGATTATATCTAGAAGAGCTTAAGTTACTTTTGAAGGAGTTGGAGATTTCTGATTGCGAAATGCAGGAAGGTAGTCTTCGTTGCGATGCCAATGTGAACATTCATATTACTATGCCCGATGGTACGGTAGCAGCTACCCCAATCGTAGAAGTTAAAAACCTGAATAGTTTCCGTGCTGTCGAGAAGTCGATCAAGTACGAAGCGCAACGCCAATATGATCAGTTTTTGAAAGATGGAAAAAGATTTGGTGAAGTGCCCAAGTGTACTGCGGGTTGGGATGATCAAAAAGGTGCGACTATTGTGCAAAGACGGAAGGAAGAAGCTTCGGATTACCGATATTTTCCGGAGCCTGATTTGGTACCCGTGAAAGTGACAAATCAGGTAATTGAGAAGGTTAGAGCGAATATGGGAGAACTCCCTTCTGCTTGCAGGGAACGCTTGGTGAAGGATTATGCCCTTAGCCGTTATGATTCATCGGTTTTGGTTTGCCAGGGTCGGAAGTTTACCTCGTACTTTGAAGAGACTGCGAAAAAATCGGGTGACGCCAAGGCTTCATGCAATTGGATCACTAATCAAGTTTTAAGCACCTTGAATGAACAAAAAAAAGAGATTCAAGACTTTTCTCTTTCGCCTGATAAGCTTGCAAGCCTTGTTATCGAGATCGCAAAAACGGGTCTTAATATGCTAAGAGCTCGCGAGGTTTACGCTCGAATGCTTGAAACAGGAGAAGATCCAAAAACATGTATGGATGCATTGGGATTCAAGGTGGTTGGCGATGTAAATCAAATCATTGAAATAGTTCGGAAGGCGATTGCGGCTAATCCTAAAGCTGTTGTTGATTTTAGAAATGGGAAATTAAAAGCTGCGGACGCCATCAAGGGTGCGGTGATGCGCGAAACTAAAGGCATGGCGAAAATGGAAACGGTGCAAGAGATCGTGATGAAAGAACTTGCGGATGCTAAAGATCCTGTTTAAATAAACAATGCGGCTTCTGCGGCTAACCCTGGTCCGAAGCCAAGAGCCACGCAAGGTCTTGGTGCTTCGATTTCAGCCATCTTTTTCAGGATGAACAATAGTGTAGCGCTTGACATATTGCCATGTTTTGAAAGTATTTCGCGTGAAATTTCGGAAGCTTCGGCAGGTAAAGAGAGAGCATCTTCGATTGCTGTAAGAATGCGTGGGCCTCCTGGGTGCAGAGCCCACGATTTAATATCATCTAACCTTAATCCGCTTTTAGCCAACCATTGTTCAAGCCATGGTTTTAGGTGTTGTTTTATCAGACCGGGGACTTGTTTTGCGAGGGTCATTTCAAACCCATGATCTCCAATGTTCCAGGTCATTGCATTTGCGGAATCGGGAAGAATGCAAGAGCCCGAGGAAGCAAGTTTCCAAGTTTCTTTGGCTATATTATCTGAAGCACCCAGTACCACTGAAGCCGCGCCATCTGCGAACAATGCATTAGCAATAATCTTTTGTGGATCCCAGCCATAATGAAAATGTGTGCTGCAAAGCTCTAGGGAAGAAAGCAGTACCTTGGCATCCGGTTGTGCTTTTACAAACGCATGGGCTACCCGCAAACCATTAAGAGAACCATGGCAACCCATGAAACCGACCTGAGTGCGAGCAACCGATGGGGAAAGCGAAAGGTTCTGGATCAGGTGGTAATCAAAACCTGGAGAAAAAAAACCGGTGCAGGTGACCGTGATCAAATGACTGAAGTTTTCTGATGAAATGTGGGAATTTTCTAATGCTTGCTTGCTGGCTAAAAGAGCAAGAGGCGGCCCGAGTGTTTGAAAATGCTCCATACGTTGAGCCGTGGTTGGGCCAAGGTCATCAGGCTTTCCATTTGGAATAAAAGGCGAACCTGTTTCGTTTTTCTTTTGCAGTATATCATCAAGAACAGGCCGTCCTAGAATTATTCCACGGGTTTTAATCCCTGTTTGAGAATACCACTTAGGCAGCCAGTTTAATTGCTCTTCAGATTGGGGGCAAAGTGATCGTGCCAGTTCCAATGCTTCTTCTTGCAATAATGTGCCATCGGGAACCGCAGTCCCCCAACCCAAAAAAGCAAGATGCATATTGATTCCTTAGATGCTTGTTGCAGCCTTGTTCGGTTTATCCAGCATTGCGACAACTGGTTTTGATAGGAAAGGAAAGACCTTTAAACCCATAAGAGCAAGTTTCACAAGTAAAGGCCACCTTAGCAGAAAAGCTGCAGTCTTGCAAACCCCTTGCCTTTTGGTGATGTGAGATTTGTATTTTGATATCCACTGTTTTGCTAGTTCAGGTTCCCAGCAACCAACACCTTTGGCTATTAGCGGGGCAACAAAGTTCGCTCCTGTAAATGCCCAGGCCATACCCTCGCCGGTAAAAGGTTCGATATAGCCTGCAGCATCACCGATGACAAATAATCGTTCTGTAGCAACCTGTTCAATACGGCCGGTTAGTGCGGGCGTTCCTCGCCATGGCGCAAATTCCAGATTCAAGGGTAAAGGCCAGTCCATTTCTTGAAGAAGCGATTTGGCAAGAGGGCCCATGCCGCCATGTTTTTTAATTGCTAGTGGATCAAAAGCAGCGGCGAGATCGAGTCTCCCATCTTCGAGTCGAACTAACCCGACATAACCCCCATTGCCTGAGGTCATAAACAAAGTGCCGTTTTTATAAAAGTCTGGAGGATCAAGTAATGTGACCCCCGCTCCGATCCGGGTGTTAGTGGATGCAAGATGGGTGGTAATATTTTTGCGCACGAGAAGCCTTCCACCAAGTCCATCTGCGGCGACGACAATTTTTGCTGAAGCTAGGTATTGGAGTTCCCCTTGCTTAAGAAAAACTTCGCGGGATGAAGTTGTTAGCTTGCCTAATTCTGCCAAAGTGGTGTCTAGGAAAAATGCGCCTTCAAGCATTGCTTCTTTGATAAGACTGGAATCTAAGCACTCTCGCGAAAGAACCATCTGTCTTTGTAAGGGAAAAGTGTGGTTGATTTTTTTGCTACCCAAGCACATTTCGTTTAACGAGATTGCTTGGTTTTCAGTAAGTAGATGATGGAGGCCCGTTTCTTTGAGAGTGGCTATAGCATTGCCGTTAAGGCAGCAGCCACAAACTTTAGGCCTGGGAAATGCCTGCCTATCAACCAAGAGTACTCGCAGTTTTTTTCTGGCAAGCAAAACAGCAGCAAGCCCTCCTGCGGTGCCCGCACCCACAATGATCACATCCCAAATCTGAGATGCGCATTCTTCAATGCTTATATTTGGTTTTATCATTATTTGACCCACGATAGCAAGTACCTACAAGGCCATCGAGTTTCAACTTTTACATTAATAAGCCCAGCTTTCTTAGCCAACTCGAGTACTTCTGATTGATTGAATGCCCCTGCAACCGATCGTGGGCCATCCATATGAACGACCGGCGATCTCGTTAATAAATGTGATGCTATCCAAACCATATTCCAGTTAAGCCAGCTCCGTTCTAAATCATTAATCAGGATTGCGACCCTAGCAGATTTTGCCATGCGTTTCATTAGGGTGATGGCTTCATCGTTATCAAGGTGATGAAGAAAAAGTGAACAGATAACCACATCATGAATAGGGAAGGGCGGCCCATCTAGAGCATCGGTTTCAAAGCATTGGATGGGTAAATTATATTTCTGTGCTTTTTCTCTGACTAGATTTAATGCGAATGCAGACTTATCGGTTACGCTAAATTTGATGTTGATGCCAGCTTGTTTTGCTTTTTTTGAGAGGGCGAGTGGTATGTCGCCACTTCCGGTTGCAACATCTAAGACTGAAAAATCATGGAGGTTAGCTAGTGCCATTTTGCGTAGAGGTTTCCAAAGCAGACTTACGCTGTTGCTAAAGTAGTTAAGCCTTGAGAGTCCCTTAAGAGCGTGAAGGTGCAAAGCTGGATCGATATCAGGTTGGTCCATCCATTCGGGCAAACGATTTCTTTTTGAAAGATCTGGCATGAAACAAAGCGTTTCCTAAATAAAGCTCATCTAACACCTATTATTGATTATGATAGCAGGGAAAGCAAAAGAAGTAAAAACTTGTGTCAAGGTTGGTTCGAATTCTGGTTTAAGTCATCTGTTTTGGGATGAACTTGCCTGCTGATATCTTTAAGCGAAAGGGTAGCGATTTTTCCTAGATAATAAAGCAGAATAAACATAGCGAGAATTCCAACACCCATGAAGGCGAAGTACCAGAATCGGAAGTTTTGATCAGAAGAGTTTGCAAGATCAGAGGGTTTATTGCTTAGTACCAGCAGGTCCGATAAATTCTCAATCGAAGTTCCAATAAGAATGTAAAGTATGGAGCCTGGAAGCATACCAAGCATTGATCCGAGAACAAAAGTACGAAGTGGAATTTTAGTCGCACTGAAAGCATAATTCAAAATGCCGTAGGGCATAAAGATAGCCAATCTTGCAAGTACAACAATTTTAAAGCCACGCTTTTCCATGAGTGTGTCAAAGTTTTTCAGGAAGCCTGATTTTTCAACCTGCCTTTCAACAAAGTCGCGAAACAGAAATCGACCTAGAAAAAACATCACTGCCGCCCCAAGGGTGCTTCCTAAGTTTGCGATTAGAATCCCTGGAAAGAATCCGAATAGAAACCCGGCTGAAATGGTGATAAGAGATGCAGGCAATGAAAATACACCAAGCAGGAAATAGAGCGATCCGTATAAAAACATTCCTTTCCATCCAAGATCTTTGATCCATTGAGCCCCTGAGACAATTAATTTTCGAATATCAATCTGCGTGAATAGAAAAAGAGCAGTCGCCAACAACCCCAATAGAATCAGGATTTTAACTAATCGTAAGTACGGATGGTGGATTCTTGGCGGAGTCTGCATGGTTCTCATTTCAAGCTTGGATAGTTTTGCCATCGAAGAGAAGTGGGAAAAATTGCCCGCTCAACGATTGCCCTTTGGGAACTGGTGGGACTCCTTTAAGCAAGGGTTCATCACTAGAAGAAAAAGTGCCATCAAGGAAAACATTGAGAACAACAGCTCTGCGCGGGAAGGCGGAGCGATTTTCAAATGACCCATGTATTGTTAGTGGGTGATGAAAAGTGGCGTGACCTTTTTTAAGTGGAACAGGGGTAGGGGTGAACTTGTCATATTGCAAAGGCTTCAGAACAGATTTAATTGATTCCATGTCACCTGCAAGCCCCGTGATGGGTAGTAAATCCCACTCATGGCTTTGGGGAATGTAATGGAGACACCCATTTTCTTCGTTGGCATCATCGAGTGCTATCCAGCAGGTGAGATGCTGCATTGGCTGTGTTCTCGTCCAGTAGGAATAATCCTGATGCCAGGCAACAACACCCCCGTGTCGGGCGGGCTTACAGAAAAGCTGATCATGCCAGAAGCGAACAGCCCCCCCCAGTAGTTGAGAGGCAGGAATTAGGAACCCAGGCGCCCAAAGTATATCGTGGAAAGAGGGTTTGATTCGCCATGCACCCAAAGCATGAAATAATATTTTGTTCGGGTCTGTGGATTCGTTGGAATGATATTCGTGGAAAAGTTCATTGCCAGGTGATTGGGGGTTGGAAAGGTCAACCAGTTCTTCTAAGAGTTTATCTGCTTGGAATTCGCTAAGAACCTTGATGTCTGGCAGATACCCTTGGGTTTTGAAGAAGCGAAGCTGTGCATCAGAAATTGAAAATGATGCGGGATTTTTTTCTAAGTCGGCTTGAAATAGATTTGAAACAGGTTTTGCAGCAAGTGAAAGATCTTGAGTCATGATAAAACCTTATGAAAAAGCTGTTGGATACAAATAATTCAATTAGATAGAGTTTATTCGTTTCAATCGTAACTTTACCATGTCAAAGATAAGAAAAAAGTAGATCACCCATCAAGGAGAAGGAGATTCATGAAATATAATTGTTTGATATTTGTTTTTAGAAAAAAGAAGTACCATGAAGCGAAGAATTATATTTTTTTCTGCCTGTTTGATGCTTTGTACCTTTGATAGGGCTGAAGCTGGCCCCGGGTGGTATGGGGGTGGCGACTATACCGCAAATTATGCGTATGGCTGGGTGGGGCAGGGCATAGGAGGCTATCCCGGTCCATTTCCTGGAAAAATCCCAAAAGATCCAGATAGGGAATTCACAAAGAACCCTAGGCGATTCTTTAGGCAAAACTCTAGGGGCGTAACTCCGCCTCCGCCAATAAGTATCCCAACAACCCCGCCTGTTTCAAAGGTTCCAACCAATACCGGTGGTGCGACATTCTTAGTAATTCTTCCCGAAAATGCAGATTTATTTGTGGATGGTAAAAAGTCAGATCGCACGGGTCAAAAGCGTTTGATTTTTAGTCCTGAATTGGTTCCAGGCAGACTTTATTCTTATACATTTAAGGCGATTTGGAAGGATGCAGAGGAGTCAAAAGAAGAAGCAAGGGAGGTGTTTTTCAGATTGGGAGATGAACTTAATGTGCCGCTGGGGGTGCAGAAATAATTTGCATCGGGTTAATACCTTGATATGGTATTGGATAATCTGGTCTTGTTTTGCTTTGGAGGGCGCTTTTATGTCTCTTGATCGTACGGCTGTTTGTAATTACTTCCTTTCCCTTCAAGATTTAATCGTTAGCACTTTGGAAAAAGAGGACGAAAAAAAGTTTCATGTTGATTGTTGGGAAAGGGCAGCCGGGGGCGGGGGCCGAACTAAGGTGCTATTGGATGGTTCTACTTTTGAAAAGGCTGGAGTTAATTTTTCTGATGTGAGTGGTGAATTTTCGGAAGAATTCGCCAAGCAAATCCCAGGTGATGGGCGCGCCTTTACTGCTTGTGGCATATCTTTGGTTCTTCACCCTAAAAATCCGTTTGTACCAACCGTGCATGCGAATTTTCGCTATTTGACTCGAGGTAATCGTGCTTGGTTTGGAGGAGGTGTTGATCTTACTCCTTATTATCCTTTTCGCGAAGATGTGATTGCGTTTCACAAGGTATGGCATAAAGCCTGTACGAGTCATTCCAATGTCGCTGATTACGATAAATTAAAATCTTGGTGTGATGAGTATTTTCATCTTCCACATAGGAATGAACCCCGGGGCGTGGGGGGAATATTTTTTGATTATCTGGACAAGAATTTGGATCAAGTTTGGAGTTTCGTGCAAGAGTGTGGCAATTCTTTTCTTTCTTCGTATTTGCCTATTGTTCAGCAGCGTAAAACTCATTTTTTTGGTGAGGCGCATAAAGAATTTCAAGAATATAGGCGCGGGCGATATGTAGAGTTTAATTTACTTTACGATCGAGGAACGATTTTTGGGCTTAAAACCGGTGGTCGAATTGAATCTATTCTTATGTCGTTACCATTGAAAGTGCGCTGGTTGTACGATTATCAGCCTTCGATAGGTTCAAAAGAGGCCGAGTTGTATGACATCTATTTAAAACCGCGAGACTGGGCTCGAGAGGTTTAAAGTAAGTAAAAATAACTATAAGCCCAGTATAACAATACTAGGCTTTAAATGGTTATTTTGGCAGTTAGGTGTAGACGGGGAGACCAATTCTTACTTGCGGTGTCTAATTTTTGCGCGCATTCTTCGCTTTTTGCGCCCTACTTTTCTTCGACCTTTGCTAGTTCCCATATAATTCCTTAAAAATAAGATACTTACATTCACTAATCCTTAATCTAATATTATAAAAAAGTATCATCATATGGCAAGGTTTTGTTTTTAAGCCTATTAATTATTGTGCTAGATGATGCTAGTTAGGGGAGTTTGATGGAAACGGATATTGTTTCAGGATCGGACCATATTGGTTTAATGCTAGCTTTGTTTGCAGTGCCAGTGCTCGTTTTTATAAATGGCTTTTTTGTCGCAGCTGAATTTGCTTTGGTTTCCGTGCGTAAAACTAGAATTGAAGAGATGGTAAACGGAGGCATTGTTGGCGCATCGAAAGTCCAAAAAATTATCGGAAACCTTGATCAGACTATTGCTGCAACTCAACTTGGCATTACTATCGCAAGCATCGGTCTAGGTTTTGTTGGTGAACCCGCTGCTGCCCGTATTGTTTTGCCTTTATTCCAATGGGTAATCCCTGAATGGAAAGAAGTAACCGTACATGGAATTGCCACGCTCATCGCTTTTGTTGGTGTAACATTCATTCATGTAGTATTTGGTGAACTAATTCCTAAAACTTTAGCATTGCGGGCACCGGAAAAGGCTTCGATCGCTGTTTCTTCTACCATGATTCTGTTCAATTTCTTTACTCTTCCCATTATTAAAATAATGAATGGCACAGCACTGTTTATGATTCGAAGAATGGGGATTTCAGTTTCCGAAGTTCCGGTGATAGCACATTCTGTGGAAGAATTGAAATTGTTGATCGAAGATACAGAAGAGGCTGGGATTTTAGAAGCGGAGCAGGCAACTTTCCTTCAAAATGTGTTCCAACTTTCCTCTAAGACTGTTTCCGACTGTATGATTCCCCGTGAAAAAATGGGTATGATTGAATTGAGCTTACCTTTCGAGCAAGTTATGGAACTGATTCGCGATGGTGGCCATACGCGCATGCCTGTATTTGATAAAGAAATTGATAATGTCGTAGGCATTGTTAATACGAAAGATCTTTTTTACCTGATCAGTGCCAAGGGGGTTGTTGTTCTTGAAGACGCGCTTTACCCCGTGATTTTTATGAAGCCAGAATATACCATAGCACATGCTTTAAAAATTTTTAAGAATAGTCATCGACATATGGCCGTGGTTCGGGATGAAGTTTCTCAGCAGGTGCTTGGGTTAATTACCTTCGAAGATATTTTAGAAGAAATTGTGGGGGAAATAGAGGATGAGCATGACAGACCAGAAGGGTCGTCCAGAATATTCCGGGCGACCATTCGCAAACGCCTAAATTAAGAGCGAACAGTGCGCCAGCACAAAAATGTTCCAATAAAAATTATGATTGTGTCTGCAGCCCAAACTAAAGCAACTGGGTCGATACGGCCTTCTTTTGCCATCCCTGTTCCACATAACATCAGCGGATAGTAGATAAGCACAATTGGTAAAAAACAAGTGATAAAGGAGCTAAGGAAATCGCTTTTACTTAACCATATCCCGACTGGGCAACCAACAAGAATAAAACAAAAGCAGCCAAGGCTTAGTGCAGGTCTCATCAATAATTCCACATTCAAAAAGAGATATTGCTGCTTGGAGTGTTTTAGTTTGCCTTTCAAGTTTTCAACATGTTTGGGCAGGTCTGGGTTTGCAGAGGCGGTGTTAAGTGCTATCGCTGCTGTGTCTATTTCGCTTAATACTTTTGTCATTTCTTCCTGGTATTCTACTCGTTTGTCGAGGATTTCCTGCCAGGTCATATCGCGTGCTCTTCGATTTGCATCGTTGTTCATATTTGTGGGTAAAGGAACTTCCCAAACACGATCCTCAAAATAACCCTTGCTACCATCTTCGAATGTTGCGATGCCATGTTTCATATGGATCATCAATAATTTTCGTTCACGATCAACAGTAAGCTTGGCTTCCCTCGCCTGTGCGACTACATCAATTGCACCTTTTGCATCGCGCCTTTTAAAAGTTGGGTTAATCAGCTTTTTTCCCTGCACTCCTTTTACAAACATTGAATATGGGATGTTGGAGTGATTGATCATGCCGTTCTTTTTAAGCATGGAGTAAAGCAATTCTTCCGCATCGTTAAACACCATTGCGCGCAAAAGATGATGCGTATGGGGAATGATTTGATAATACAAAACCATTGTAACAGTGCTCATAATCAGACCCAGGCAAAGTCCGGGGAATATTATTTGCCCAAGATTAATTCCTGATGCGCGAATGGCAAGTACTTCATTATCTGCAGACAATCGCCCATAAACGACGCAGGTTGCAAAAAGGGTAGTTGCCGGAATGGTATAGGGCAGGGTGCTAGGGATTAAAAGAGGGATGGCTCCGAGGATTTGAGCTGGGCCCAAGCCTTGCTGGGTCGCTTCCGCGACAATGCCCGCCATTAATAGAATTCCGGTAATTCCCACTAAGGCTAGGAAAAACACTTTAAAGAGTTCCCAAAAAACCATTCTTTGAAGTATTCCAAACACCAGTATATATCTCCAACCATTAATTGTTGCAAATACGCAATTCTTGATTAGTCTGATACAAGTTTTAGAAATTTAAGTCAATACACCCGTGGTGCTTAAACCAGTTGATTTTGCACGGTGAGAACGGGACAGGTTGAGGGATTAGGGGGGTTGGGTTTTCGGGGTCAAGGCGGCGAGGTCCCTACTTCTCAAGATTGGTGAGATTTTAGAATAGATAGCTGTTTACCGTTACTTTAAATGCGCAGTACAGTTTCGTTATGATTTTTTCTGTTTGTTTGATATCTTCGTAGCGAATGATCGATATACAAAATTTGTCCCTGCTGGCTAAAAATGAAAAGACTTATTGGATTATTAATTGCTATTGGTTTCCTTGGTGCGTTATTTGTTAAGGCGCAGGAAGTGCAACCAGATAATGAAATAACGATCGATCTTGGTAAAGGTGTGAAATTGGAGATGGTATTAATCCCTCCGGGGAAGTTTAAGATGGGCTCTACTAAAGCAGATATTCAAAAAGCTATTAGAAGGGATAGTTTTTATAAAGGAAAAAAAGAAAAAGAGATCAAGGCTTTGATTGAGGATCGTTTTAATAATGAAAGGCAGCATGAGGTAACTATAACCAAGCCTTACTATATGGGGAAATATGAAGTCACACAGGAGCAGTGGGAATCGGTGATTGGAAGTAATCCAAGTGCGAAAACCAAAGGCCCAAAATTGCCAGTTACACATGTTTCATGGGAAGATTGCCAAGAGTTCATCAAGAAGGTTAACGCACTCACGAAGGGAGGGTATCGATTGCCCACGGAAGCTGATTGGGAATACGCTTGTCGTGGTAACCCCAAGTTGGCAACTGCTTATTCGTTTGGGGATAAGATCGCACCAAAGGATTTAAATTACTATGATTCAAACGTAGGCACGCCTGTAGCAGTAGGAAGTTACAAGCCGAATTCTTTTGGCCTGTATGACATGCACGGAAATGTATGGGAATGGTGCGAGGATTGGCACGCAGTTTATAATGTGGAAGCGGTCACTGACCCGGTAGGGCCTGCAACAGGAGAATTTCGCATATTGCGAGGCGGTTCTTTTCTTAGCTATGTATCGGAGGGTCGCTCTGCTGCCCGGCACACCTTTGGACAATCATTCCGCATTGCAGATTACGGCTTTCGTTTGGCAAAGACAAAGTGATTGTCAATTCGCCTAACTGATTCTTACTGTTTCTTACTTTGAAAGTCGTGTTCGAGGGAGGTGACTTGCTTGGTTTGTAAGATTTTAACCAAGTCGGAACCCGTCTGATGTCTAAAACAAAGAATATCGTTAAGGTCGCCCATTAGAAAAATATTATTTTACTTGCATTAAAAATATCTAGTCGTCATACTTAAATTATAGATCTTTTATTTTAGCCAGCTCTTCATTTTATAAGTAAAGAAGTTTTGAGATATTCTGAATGTCTTTCAATTCTGAAAGGTAGGCTGCCATGGCAAATTGCAGAAAGTTAAATCAAAAAGGATTTACGCTAATAGAGTTGCTTGTGGTTATTGCAATCATAGGCATACTTGTGGGTTTGCTATTACCTGCGGTGCAAAAAGTTCGTGAAGCTGCCTCGCGAGCGCGTTGCTTGAATAACCTTAAGCAAATAGGTCTGGCCCTTCATGGGTACCATGATGTGAATGCAAGATTACCATCTGGGCAATCACCTTGGAGAAATGCATCAAATACGGCGGATGTTTGGAACGTAACACCTTTTGAAGGATGTTGGTCATTTTTGGTCTACATTCTTCCTTTCATCGAACAAGAAGCTATTTATAAGAAGGCCAAGGCTTATGGCTCGAGCGCTGCTACTGCGTATTCATGGAATAACCCTGTGGCTGCTCAAGAGATGAAAATTTATAACTGTCCTGCTGATGCTCGTGGGGTTTTGGCAATGACTGCTGCAGCCGCAGGGACATCGGTTGACCAATCACTAACAGGTTATCTGGGAAATGCAGGAACAACCTCTATCTCTATGGATGGTGTGCTTTTTATGGATTCCAAGATTAGATTTACTGATATCGCAGATGGCCTTAGTAATACCTTTGTGGTGGGTGAGCGGCCTCCAAATTCCAATTTGGAGTTTGGCTGGTGGTTCGCAGCTTATGGCTATGATGGCAAGGGCAATGGAGATTGTGTGATGACATCCAATGATCTTGCGATAGCTAATTATTTTATAGCTAATTATTCCGGTCCGCCTAATAAGCCTTGCAACGGTACGGCTGCCCAAAAAATTGGTTTAAAATCGGGCACTCCTGAAGTGGGTTGTGATGCTGCGCATTATTGGAGTTTTCATAATGGTGGCTCTGTATTTCTTATGGGCGATGGTTCCACTCGCATGATTTTTAATTCCAGTAATACGATATTAGGTGCTTTGAGTACTCGATCTACCGGCGAACTATCCAACATTCCGTGATATCAAATAAGGTATTCAAAATGAGAAGCGCACTGCGAAATTTTGGAATCATGGTGATATTATTGTCACTGATCGGATGTGGCACAGAGGTTCCTGCACCAGTACCCGTAGAAGGGTCGGTAACGCCTCCGCAAGATTCAGGTGCTGGAAAGAATATCAAATCGAGAATTCCGCCTCAAACGGGAAAGTTGCCCGCTAGTAAATAATCTCTCGAAGTTTTCTGCCATCTCTTTTAGTGAAGCGGCTTCAAACTTTAGTCATTAAATTTACTTTAATTCGATTTCCACCTTTTCGATTTTCCCTGTGAAGGCAAACGGAACTTTGTATTCCTGACTAACTGGTGTGCCGATGTTTCGGCCTACTAGTAATCCGAATCCTGTCATTGCGCTGTAATTAAAAGCGGATTTGATTCCTGTTAAGCTTGCAACATTTTTGCCATCGACAAAAAGCTTGATGTCGCCCGTGATGAAATCAGGCTTCGAGTTTTTTGCAGTGGGCGTGAAATGGATTGATAGGTTGTGTTTTCCGGCAGGTATTTGATCCGGAGAAGAAACAGTGAACTCTTGGATTTTCAAATAGTTGTGCACAAAGTGAAGCTTTTTGTTTTTCATGAAAAGTGACCAGCCTCCAAATTCACCACCACTACAAGCCAGAACCCCCTCTGCTCCTCCCTCTGGTATTTCAACATATGCAGAGATAGTGTGTTCTTTTCCCATTATTTGTGGGGCTGCAAGTGGGTGTAGGATAGAAGTGCCTGGGTAAAAAGCGTAAAGCTTTTTAGGAAGAGCGGCAACTGGGCGTGTAGGGTCTGCTGCTCGTTCGAAACGGCGATCATCTAGGGGGAGAACATTGTATTTCTCAGCTTCAGTCATCCAGAGTGTTTGCAATTGCGAAAGTTTCTCTGGGTGTTTTTTTGATAAATCGTTGGACTGAGTAAAGTCGTCATCTGTGTAAAGTTCCCAAATGTCGTCATCCCAGGAAGAATCTTTTTTGTGCCAAGTGACTGCGGTCCACCCGTCAGACCAAATGGCCCTGCTGCCTAACATTTCGTAGTACTGGACTTTTTTGTTGGTCTTGGCTTTTGCATCAGAAAATGTGTACGCCATGCTTACGCCATGAAGGGGCATTTGGGAAACGCCATTGACTGAAGTTGGTGCAGGTAGGCCGGTAAGTTCCAGAATGGTTGGAACAACATCGACTAGGTGATGGTACTGGTTTCGAATAGAGCCACCATCTTTTATTTTGGCAGGCCAAGAGACTATAAACGGATCGGTGTTCCCGCCCGCATGGGTATCTTGCTTCCATCGTTTGAGTGGGGAGTTTCCAGCCATTGCCCATCCCATTGGGTAGTGTGGGTCGGAAGAAGGCCCACCCGCTTGATCAAGATTTTTGATCATCTCGGGGATTGTATCGGGGAAGAAACTGCGATAGCGGTCGGTGTTTAGTGTTCCGTTTTGCAAACCCTCTTGAGAAGCTCCGTTGTCGGAAACAACCATGATTAGCGTGTTGTCGCGGATTTTCATTTCATCTAGAACATTAAACAATCGTCCTAATTGGTGGTCAGCGTGGTCAAGATACCCAGAAAAAACCTCTTGAAGTTTGCAGTAAACTTTCTTTTGGTTGTCGCTTAATTTGCTCCAAGGCTGAATTCCAGGATTTGCAGGTGGAAGAATGGAGTTGCTGGGAATGATTCCCATTTTCTTTTGTCTTTCAAAAGTTTCTTCCCGAACTTTATCCCATCCTTGGTCGAACTTGCCTTGGTATTTTGCAATGTAATCTTTTGGGGCGTGAAGAGGTGCATGGCAGGCGCCAAGGGCTAGGTAAGTGAAAAAGGGCCTTCCGGTGTTTGCCTGATGTTGGTCGCGAATATTGTTGATAGTGACGTCCACTAAATCTTCGGTGAGGTGATAACCATTGCGAGTCGGGGTGTCAATGAAGTGGTTGTCCTGACATAAAAGCGGCGCCCATTGATCGGTTTCGCCCCCGAGGAAACCATAGTATTTTTCGAAACCCATGCCAAGCGGCCAACGATCGAAAGGCCCCGCTGCAGTGTAAGCCGTGTATGGCGCGAGGTGCCACTTGCCCAATGCCATCGTGTTGTAGCCATTTTGTTTTAGTGTTTCAGGAATCATCGCAGCGCTTTTGGGGATATTTCCATAGTTGCCCGGGAAGCCAGTTGCTCCTTCCGTGATGGCAGCCAGACCGATTGCGTGATGATTTCGGCCGGTTAGCAAAACGCCACGGGATGGTGAGCAAAGGGCAGTCGTGTGGAAGTTGTTGTAGCGAAGTCCGGTCGAGGCAAGTTTGTCGATGTTTGGAGTTTGGATGGGACCACCATAGCAGCCTAAATGTCCGTAACCAACATCGTCTAGTACAACTAAAATAATGTTGGGTGCGCCTGCGGGTGCTTTCATAGGAAGCGCAGGGTTCCAATCTGGTGTAGACTCTTTGAAATTCTTTCCGATTTTGCCTTTGAATTCTGGTTGTCTAGGGGGTAGCACAATTCGGTTTTGCTTGCTTGTAAGTTCTTCGGGTGAAGACTGTGCATGTATTTGTGATGGAAGGTTCCAGAAATTTGTGACCTGTTGGCTAACAATTCCCGCAAGGATCATAACCATTATGGAAAAAAGATATCTAGGATTCATGGTGACTTTCATGGTTAGAGTCGATTGCTTTAATAAAAGATTGTTTAGCATTATGAGTTTGACTGTTAATTAAAATAATTCCAACCTTTTTTTACGCTTTATGAAAAATGGAAGCAAGAAGTGGTTTAGCAATTAAAAGCTATTGTGATGGCTTGGGATCCATAGAAAACGGTATGTTGTATTTTTTGGTCGCAACATGCCTTGTACCTTGATATAAAAAAAGCAGACAAAATATTTATTGGAGGTATTGTTGTGCATATTCCAGCATTGACACTTGTGAAGCAAATTGCAAAGCAACCTGAAGTTAAAGATGTTGCAGGGGAAACCCTGTTGCAGTGGAAAAACTCTGGTTTGCACCAGAAAATCAAGCCGGGCGCCAATGTTGCCATTGGTGTTGGTAGTAGAGGTATTGCCAACCTTGCCGTAATTGTGAAAGCAACGATTGAGTATTTCAAAGGGATTGGAGCCAAGCCTTTTATTGTTTCGGCTATGGGAAGTCATGGTGGAGCTAATTCGCAGGGGCAAAGGGAGTTGCTTGGAGAGTATGGGATTTCCGAAGAGAATCTTGGAGTTACGGTAAAGACGGACATGGACTCTCTTGTTATTGGCAAGAATTCTTGGAATGAGCCCGTTTATTGGGATAAAAACGCCTTGGCAGCGGATGCGGTCGTGACTATTTCGAGGATAAAGCCACATACGGATTTTCGAGGCCGCTTTGAAAGTGGTATTGCGAAGATGCTTGTGATTGGCCTTGGAAAACGCGAAGGTGCCTCCCAGCACCATCGGTGGGGTTTCAAGGGATTGCGCGATATGCTTCCCGAAACTGCTAAGGTTATTCTTGAGAAGACGAATTTCATTGGTGGGTTGGCGGTGTTGGAAAACGCGCATGAGCAAACAGCTAAGCTTGAGTTTGTATCAACCCAAAATCTGATGGAAGTTGAACCCAAATTGCTTGATGAAGCTCGCCAATTGCTTGGTAAACTTCCTTTTCATGACATTGATCTTCTGGTAGTGGGTGAGATAGGTAAAAACTACAGTGGAGCAGGCATTGATCCCAATGTGGTAGGAAGGCTTCTCATTGAAGGCCAAAACGATTTTGAGACCCCTAAAATTATTCGCATGTGTGCATTGGATCTTTCGCCCGAAAGCCATGGTAATGGAACGGGAGTTGGTATTGCAGACTTAACCACGGATAAATTGCTTGCATCGATTGATCCGGTCCCTTTTCGTATGAACAACCTCACTGCTTGTTTTCTTTGGCGATCCAAATTGCCCATTGCCTTTCCTAACGACAAGGAATGCATTCAAACTGGGTTAGAAACTTGCTGGCAGCCAGATTTAAATGCCATTCGCATGGTTGTTGTTCCTAACTCCTTGGAACTTGCTGAATTGTATGTTTCTGCACCATTACTAGAAGAGGTTAGAAAAAACAAGGATCTTGCAATCAGTGGGGATTCATTCGAGCTTCAATTTGATGATAAGGGCAATTTAAATCAAAAGGCTCTTTTCCCCCATAGTGCTCAAGGTAGAAGAGTTTCTAGTCATCATTAATTCCGTTTGGTTAAGCGGGTTGGGATGTAGGGAATAGGCAGGAGTTGCAAAATGCTCCTGTCTTTTTGTTTTTAATGGCATCTTTCACTTCTTTAGCCCTGTTTTGTAAAAATTGATTCAAGAAACAGCTTGACCACTTTGAGTTTCGGGGTAAGAGTCCATTGGATATAGGTGGGGATCGTCTTCTCCTTTTTTAAGGGAAGGCTTTTTGGGGTTTTGAAATTCTATAGGCAGGATAGTTTCCCGCACGCTGGTATGGATACAGGTCGCCTGACTTTAGGCGCATCGTGGGGATGAGGTGCTCGGCTGTGTTTCGTATTACATTGACAATCCTAGGTCTGGCTCTTTTGCTTTCAGGCTGTAGTTCCTCCGGGAATAAAGCTGATTCAAAAGACCCAACACAGCCTTCCTCACCCTTTGGCATGTTTCAGAAAAAACCAGACACCAAAAAGGACTTGCCCGCTAATCCTTCTGCTATATCTTCCAATCCTACCGGTAAGCCAAGTGGGGTCCTTGCTGGTCAGGTTATGGATCGGAATAACCGTAGGCCTGCGGGCGTTATTATTCAAGTGGTTGATTTGCAAAAAAACACCCCGGATGGAAAGTTTGATATTACTGCTGATTCACAAGGTTATTTCACCATCAACAATCTTCAACCAGGTAGAAACTATCAGCTTGTTGCCCGGGTAAAGGATGGGGAAAAGTTTTATAGCGGCACAATCTTGGCTACGCCTCCGAATCCAAGGGTTTCAATTTTCGTGAAGGAAGAGATTGGCGCATTCCCGGCCCCACAGAATCCCAATGATAAAACAGCAGGTGCCGAGCCAAATGCACCCGCAGCCCTAGACAAGCCAAAAAGTGCCGAATCTGCCCAGGATGGCAATGCCCCTGCAAGTACAACCTCGTTACCTAATGCTGATAAAATCGCCCGGGATAATCTTGCGAGCAATTCGATTCCTGGTGCTATTCTTTCAATCCCGCCCCGAGGCAATGATCAGGGTGGATATTCTTTGCCTGCGCCTCCTTCGTTGCCACAAATTGGCAATGTGATCTCGATTAATTCATCGGGAGTTCAGAATCAGCCTGGGTTTTCTGGTATTGAGAATTATTCAGCATTGCCAACGCCCGTTCCATCCTGTGTTTTGGTGGGGCAAAAACTCGACAACTTCAGCCTTTACGACATGAATGGTCAGGTATGGGAATATAAGAAAAATAAGACTGGAAGAATGGTTTTGCTCGATTTCTGGTTTAGTTCGTGTGGGCCATGTTTGCAATCGATTCCGCACCTTGTTGAGTTGCAACGAAGGTATAAGAACTTTGGTTTGGAAGTGGTTGGAGTTGCATACGAAAAAGGCACACCTGAAGAAAAGGTTGCAAAGGTAAGGCCGATAAGGGCTAGATATCACATGAATTATACAACCCTTTTTGGTGGATCTGGGCCTGAACCATGTCCTGTGCGCACTCAATTTGATGTCACCAGTTTTCCTTCGTTAGTGCTTTTGGATGAGGAAGGAAACATTGTGTGGAAAAATCAAAAAGATGAGGGTGTGGATCAAAGGCAATTGGCTGAATTGGAGTTGGAAGTTCGCAGGGGTTTAGGGATTCGCACTAAATAAACTGCGGCTCTATTCTGCCTCGCCTTCCTGTCTTGCCTGTTTCCTTTTCTCGTTCCTTCCACTGGATTATTTTAACCCTTTCCTGTTAATCTGCTCTTCTTGAATTCTCAAGGAGGGTGAAAATTATGTGTGGAATCGTTGGTTATACTGGTTTGAAACAAGCCGATCTTGTTCTCGTTCCTGCTTTGCAAAGGCTTGAATATCGCGGTTACGATAGTGCAGGGCTTGCCACGATTTTTCAGGGCCGCATTCAACTTCGAAAAAAAGCAGGTAAGATTCACAACCTTGTGAAATCACTTCAAGATTTTCCCGTGCTTGGCACGACAGGGATTTCGCACACCCGATGGGCAACTCATGGCCCAGCAAATGATGTAAATGCGCATCCCCATTTGGGTGGGAGTTCTTCCATTGCTTTAGTGCATAATGGCGTGATTGAAAACTATTCCAGTTTGAAAACATTTCTCGAAGATATGGATTATCATTTTAAAAGTGAAACGGATACCGAGGTGCTTGCTCATCTTGTTTCCTACCACTTTGATAAGATTTCTGCGGATATCCCCACCGTTGATAATTTAGTTCAAGCGGTAATAGCAGCTCTTTCTTTGGTTAAAGGAACCTATGGCATTGCCCTTGTATGCCCATTGTTTCCCAATTTGGTTATTGGTTCGCGCTTGGGAAGCCCGTTGGTTCTTGGCTTGGGTGATGGTGAACATTTTTTGGCGAGTGATCCGAGTGCGCTGATGGGTTTTTCCAACCGTGCCATTTATCTTGATGATAGGCAAATTTGCGTCCTTACCCCTGATTCGTGGTCAATCCTGGATATGAAACAAATTCAAATCAGCCCCGTGATCGAGGCCTTGAACCATGAGGTTTATTCCCCAGATAAAGCGGGGTTCGATCATTTCATGCTTAAGGAAATTCATGAACAGGCCGAATCGCTTGAGAATGCACTTCGAGGCAGGCTTGATGAAGATGAGTGGACTTCACGTTTCGGAGGCTTAAATCTCGATTCCAAACAGCTTAGGAATATTGAGCGAATTATTCTTACCGGATGTGGCACAAGTTATCATGCTGGCTTGGTGGGCGAATATTTGATTGAAGAACTTGCCCGAATTCCCGTCGAAGTCGAATACGCATCCGAGTTTCGCTATCGAAATTCCCCAATGAATGGCAGAAGTATAGTCATAGGCATTACCCAATCAGGGGAAACTGCGGATACACTTGCAGCCATTCGTGAATCGAAACTTAAAGGGATACCATCTTTAGCTATCTGTAATGTAGTAGGAAGCACTATTGCGCGGGAAGCTGATGGCGGTGTTTATCTTCACGCAGGGCAAGAGATCGGGGTTGCCAGTACCAAAGCTTTTACGAATCAAGTTGTTGTGCTTGCGATGTTAGCTCTGCATTTGGGGAGAATGAGGCACCTTTCTGCATTTCAAGGCGCTCAAGTTGTAGAGTCTTTAAAGGAATTGCCAGAAGCTGTTCGTCAGGTATTGGCTACAGAAGCGCAGGTTCGTGAAATTGCAATGCGTTACTGCAATTCGCCTCAGATACTGTTCATGGGCAGGCAGTATCTTTACCCGGTTGCACTTGAAGCAGCATTGAAAATGAAGGAAATTAGCTACATCCATTCAGAAGGATACCCTGCTGCAGAGATGAAGCATGGGCCGATTGCGCTTGTGGATCGAGATACGCCTTCGGTGTTTTTAATTTCTCGTGGGCTGATGTTTAATAAAGTCATGAGCAATCTTGAAGAGGTAAAAGCAAGAGGTGGACCTGTTATCGCAGTGGCTTCAGAAAGGATTTCCGAGCTTTCGAGAAAAGCTGATGAAGTTATTGTTGTTCCTAAAGTTGCAGAATATCTTCAGCCTGTAGTTAGCAATATTCCTATGCAATTGTTTGCCTATCACATGGCTTTACTTCGCGGGTGTGATGTTGATAAGCCAAGAAATCTTGCCAAAAGTGTTACGGTGGAATGATTTTAAAGGGTGTTAAAATCGTGGTAGGCAATATGTTCATTATTGCCTGCAGGCTTATTGCCAGGTCTAATTAATAATCCGGTACCCATGCCTGCAGCTTTTGCAGCATCAAGTTCTTCGGTTACATCCGAAAGGAATAGAATTTCAGAAGCATCGACACAAAGGTTGTTGGCGATGTTTTCGTAGCTTGAAGAAGTTCTTTTTGGGCCTGAGGTTGTATCGAAATGATGGGTTATCAGCGTTCCAAGATTTCCTGCAGTAGTATTCGCAAAGTAAATTTTTTGAGCAAGGATGCTCCCCGATGAATAAATTGCAATGGTAAGGTTTGAACTTTTCCAACGGTGGAAAGCAGTAGGAACATCTTCGTAAATATGCCCTTTTAGTTCTCCGTTGTTAAATCCTTTTCTCCAAACCAGGCCTTGCAAAGCTTTTAGCCCTGTTGCTTTACTATCTTCCTTCATGCGCTGGATAGCCAAGGTTACGATGCGTGTTATTTTTTCAGACTTAGAAAAAGTTCCTTCTAAAAAAACTGCAAGGGTGGGGCAATTTTCGTTTTGCGCGAAAACTTCAAGGGCATCGATTGTTTCTTTGGTTTCAAAACTAGAATCTAGAAATCCCTCTAGATTATTGCGCGCATAATCAAACATTGTCGTATGCACAAAATCAATTGCAGAAGTGGTCCCTTCGATATCGAGAAGAACCACTTTGTATTTTTCGCTAATCATACTGATAACTTGGTTTCCATGTTTCCTTCGCCTGTTAAATAAGTGGGGCCCCAGCATAAGGGCGCATAATTTCCATGGATGCCACTATCAATATACTGGGGAGTCCAGCCTGATTTATCCTGAAACAATCGTATTGCCCTTATAGTTCTATCTTCGCATAAACCAAACCAGTGTTTAGTGCCCCGAGGAACATTAATAAGGTCGCCTGCTTCAACTTGAATAGCAAAAATAGGCCCGCTTGTTGGGTGTATATGAAAAAGGCCCTTCCCTTTTAGAATGAATCGAACTTCATCCTCAGAGTGGGTGTGTTCCATTTTGTACTTAGCCATCATTTCGTCAAGGTTTGGTGTTTCAGGTGAAACATTCATGACATCAGCGGTTACATAGCCACCCTTTTTCTTAAGTACTTCTATTTCTGGTGCATATGCTTTGAGAATATCATCCGCATCCGCTTCAGGGTTGACTCTTTCAGCAAGCGGCCATTTTTCGTAAAAGATTCCGTGTGGGTTAATGAATTCCTGAATTTCTTTTTCAGATTTCAGCGCCCTGTTTTCGTCTGGTATTAATACAACTGCCATTTTAATCTCCTATAAATTATTATTAGTCTCGCAGAAGCAAGCTTCTGCCTGTTACTTCAAAAAGAAATTCCAAAGTTTCAACATGTCTTTGCGTTTCTTCAAGGTTTGAGCCCCAAGCGTACAAACCATGTTTTCGGATTAGAAACCCAAAGGGTACAAAATCTTTATTTGAAAAAGTGCGCTCATTCACTATTTTTGCCAATGCTGTTATATCTTGGCTATTAGGGTAAATATCGATCCAAATGCGGGTTTCATGGCTTTTGATTCCTGAAAGCCCTTTAAGCATTTCGTAGCCTTCCACCCAGAATCCACCTGTGGCTCCATATTTCTCAGAAAGCAAGGTTCCCCAAACCGAGTGAACATGCAGCACCGAATTGATATTTTCTTTAGCGGTCAACATAAGATGCAATGCTGTTTCGGCAGAGGGCTTTTCTTCTGTTTTTATTAATGGGGTACCTTTATCATTAAGTACTAGAAAATCATTCATCCCTAAATTTTCTTTGTGTTTGCCACTTGCTGTTATGAGAAGTTGGTAAGGCTTTTTGCTGATAAGTGCACTGTAATTACTGCTGGTTGCAAGCGACCAACCCCTGCGATGAAACTGTTTTCCAAGAGAGATGATTTTAGCCTTTAATTTTTTGATATCCTTGTTAGGAGTGGCCTTCGCTACTGCTGGCTTTTTAGTTTTCTTCGGTGCTACATCTTTGGTAGTTTTTTTCATGATTAATCCACTTTTATTAATTCGAGAACCTAATCTTTAATCTAATGGATAAGCATGAAAAATCAAAAGAAATGATGATGAAATAATACATCACTTGGATGTTTTTATTGTTTTACATTTGCTTTTAAGTGATTTTCAGAGCTTCTTTCAATAAACAAGGTTCACTGCCAGATTCTTCTTTGCGGTATCGTGCCAGTAAACTCTTAGATCGTTGTGCTAGCATCCGCCTTACTTCGCGTCTTTCACCTTTGATTCTTGCTATACTCATTGAATCATAGGCTGTAGTCTGATGCCTCATCCATGCGATAACTGCAGCTTCCGCCCTTCGTTCTACTGGAATTCTTTTGGTTCGGGCGACCGTACCACTGCCAACAGGGGTTGCGTGATCTGCAACAACTTTTGCAAGTTTATTGGCCAACTCCGAATGATTTGGGTGGAATGCCAGAAATGCAACTACAGCTCCGGTAAAATCTTCCACGTATTCTAATTGAACTTTATCTCTTCGCTTGGCTGCGCTTTCTTTGCGTTTGCTATAACTTTCAGTTGATCTTTCCGCTTCTAATTCTAGTCTAGTTTTTTCGATGGTAGTAGCAGCAGCCCAAATGCCTTTGGAAAATATCCTGCGACCTTTCTTTTCTTGCACCACCCAATACTCCCCAGCAGCTTTTACCCGCCTTGTTAAACCGGCATCTCCGGGGGGTAATAAGCTCCAACCTTCGGGAACTGCGACAATTATATCGTATTCGTTTATAACACTATTGGGCCTTGGCCCTGGTCGGAATATCTTTTCGATCATTCTTGTATCGCCTCCTTGCGATGATGATTTATTTTAAAAGGTTAATTGTTTCATTGATAAGTGAAGCATGAATAATGATAGCAAGGCCCAAACGATGGCGAATTTTGCTAGTGCCGTAAATGAGTTTTATATCCTCATCCAGGAAATGTTGGGCAGTGACCAAACCTAAAATAAGTCTGGTTTCATCCTTGTCTGATTCAGTTCGGCTTGGTTTATAAAGAAATACGGGGCCACCGCTATCTCCTTCGAAAATGTTTCCGCTCATTAGAAATGTCCGTGTTTTTGCTGTGGGATACAATGGATAAGTTGCGATTGAACCATTTCTTAGAATTGGAAAACCAGCGGAGTTAGCCTCGGCACGATGCGGGTATCCCAGATTTGCAATTAGATCTCCCACATGGATTTTGTGTTTTTGCAGTAATGCATCGGAAGCAAGAAGATCGGTTGAAAGGTTAGATAAGTCTGAATTCTTCGGTGGGGTTACCCAAAGTACGGCAACATCTTCGGTTGGGTGTTTGGCCCAAAGGGGCTTGCCATCTTTTCGAATGGTAACTTTTACAGGGTCTTTGATGTATTCGCCTTCTGCTTTTTTTGTTCGGAATATGACGGTGGTTTCATCTCCTGGCGTGTTATTTAAAACATGAGCCGCTGTAATTAATATGTGTTTTTCTTCGTTGTTTTTCTTCAGAATGAAACCAGTTGCAGTCGATTTTTCATGCATTATTTTAAATGTTGCCCGCATTAACTGGGTGTTAAGATCTTCATCCGCTGCAGAATTTTGCGATGTTATAAAAGTTGAACCAAGTAGCAAGAAAAAACACCGTATCCAAATCATAGGAAATCTTTCTTATAAATTTGTGAGATTAGTTGGCTAGAAAAAGTTGCGCATTCCTAATCATTAATAATTATATTTTAGCTACTCTGGTAGATTAAACTAATGTAATGAGTAAAACCATGAATGTAAACTATTTGCAATGATTCTTCTTAAGGTAACAATTTAAAAAAAAGATTTTAATTACATAAGGTCATTTTTGGTATGCAAGGTTAAGTTTAATTTAAACAGTAATCAGTGGTATATTTGTCACTACATATTCTGAGGTTTTCAGAAAAATGATTCAAACAAATAGGCTCATTAATACGATTGTTTTATTGGCGTTCATTTTTATGGGTGCTTTTACAAATTGGTTTTTAACTTTAGGTCTTCCGCAAAAGATTGCAACGCATTTTAATTTCGCAGGCAAACCCGATGGTTTCATGACACTTCAGAACCATCAATCATTTATCACCCTTTCTACGATTTGTTTCCCTTTGTTTATGGTTTTCATGGTAGGAGTATTGCCTGCGTGGTTTCCTTCAACGGTGAATATTGCTCATCGTGATTATTGGTTTGCCCCCGAGCGAAAAACTCAAACTCTTGATTACTTGTTTAACATTGCTTGTAAACTTGGCGTTCTCATGGTTTTCTTTTTCGTTGGGCTTAATGTAATCATTGTTCTTGCTAATAATTCTAATCCTGTTCTCATGCCTAAACTTCCTTTTTTTGTTGTTATGGCTCTATTTTTGCTAGGTTTATTTTCGTGGGTTGTTGTGCTTTTCTTGAAATTTAGAAAAGTTGATCTTTTAAATAAATAAGTTTTAGTAGGTGTTATTCTTCGTATTTTTGTCGGTTTTTTGATATTCAGATTTACTATCAATTTCTTGCATAATACAATTTATTATTACACCTTTAGAGAGGCAATATTTATGGTTCGATTTTTAATTCTATTGTTTAGCGCTACTCCTTTGTTTGCTTTGGAACCTGCAAACATAGTAATAGTTGCCAATAGAGATATGCCGGAATCAATTTCTGTTGCAAAGCACTATGCAAAAAAGCGGAATGTTCCTGAAGATAATATTGTTCTGCTGAGTCTTCCCAAGGGTGAAGATATTCTACGCTCAGATTTTGAAACTAAGCTTGCAGAACCATTGCGGGAAGCGCTTAAATCCAAGAAAGATAAGATCAAAGTTATATTGACTGTTTATGGAGTCCCTTTGCGGGTAGGTGCAAAGGTTCTTTCTGGTACTGAAAAAGTAAAGGCCGATGAAATTAAAAAGCAACTTGATGACTCGCGTAAAGAACTTGAGATTGCTGAGAAAGATAAAGCAGAAAAAGATAAACTTGAAGGCTTAAAGAAGAAAATTGCAGAGCTTAATTCTCAACACCGTATAGCCATCGCGGTCGAAAGCCTTGCATGTGTTGATAGTGAACTTATGTGCTTATGGTGGCCTGCGTATGAGTTTAGTCGCTGGCAGCCAAATCCTCTTTATTGGAAAGCTCCCAAGGAGTTAAATAATCGTTTTCCCAACACATTGATGACTTGCAGGCTTGATGGCCCAACTGTAGAAATTGCTAAGCGGCTTGTGGATGATGCAGTTGAAGTTGAAGTAAACGGGTTGAAAGGGAAAGTTTATTTTGATGCTCGGGGAATTAGTTTTAATTCAAAAAACCAGAGTGATTCAACCGGGTACGGTGGTTACGATGAATCGTTTCGTGAAGCTGCTGCATTGCTTAAATCTGCAGGGATGGATGTTACTTTGGATGTTAAGGGTGCATTGTTTGAGCCTGATTCGTGTAAGGATGCAGCCCTGTATTCAGGTTGGTATTCTCATGCCAATTTCATTGATTGTTGTAAGTATGTTAAGGGGGCAGTAGCTTGGCATCTTGCAAGTAGTGAAGCTATTACATTAAGAAATCCTGCGAGCAAAGTTTGGTGCCCAAACTTGTTGCAAAAAGGAGTTGCAGTAACACTTGGTCCTGTTGCAGAGCCATACACCATTGCTTTTCCCAAACCCGCAGAGTTCTTTGGTTTTCTTATCACTGGAAAATATACATTGGTAGAAACTTATTCCCGGACCGCATATCTTACTAGTTGGATGACAGTTCTTGTTGGCGATCCTTTGTATAATCCCTACAAGAATTCTCCAATGATTAAAGAATCATTGATTGAACCAAGTCCCAAAGTACAAAATATAAAATAACAATGATGAAGGGTTTGTTTATGTTTAATGATAAGTTTGGCAGGCGCAAATTACTCAAAGTTACTGGTGCGCTTGCAGTCAGTTGGGATCTTTTCGCAGCCGAAGATGCTAATCTTCCTAAAAAACGAGTCATTACCAAGGGTCCCGGTTATCATTGGTTTGGTTATTACGACAAACTTGAGTTTGACCCTTCCAACAGATTTGTTCTTGGTATGAAAGTTGATTTTGAACATCGGTCCCCTAAGCCGGATGACTCTATTCAAATCGGAATGGTCGATCTGAAAAATAATGACCAATGGATTTCTCTGGGTGCTAGTAAAGCTTGGTGTTGGCAACAAGGGTGTATGTTGCAATGGTTGCCAGGTTCCAAATCTGAAATCATTTGGAATGATCGTGAAGATAATCCCACACCACATTATGTTGCTCGCATTATGGATGTGAATACAAAAAAAATCCGAACCATTCCCGCGCCGATTTATGCCGTTTCTCCTGATGGTAAAAGTGCAATTGCTGCAGATTTTCGTCGCCTTCATGATACCCGGCCAGGTTATGGGTACAGTGGCGTACCTGATCCATCTATTGAGCTTGCTCCTAAAGATTCTGGTTTGTTTCATATTGATCTTCAAACCGGAAAACAAAAGCTTTTATTTTCGATGGCTCAAATTGCAGCGTTTGGGCCGCAGACTGATGACATGATCGGGGCCAAGCATTGGTTTAATCATTTGTTGTTTAATACAGATGGGACACGCTTTGTTTTTCTCCATCGTTGGAAACCGCAATCAGGTAAAGGAAGCTTTAAAACCAGAATGATCACCGCTTCAGTTGATGGGAATGATCTTTATATTCTTGACCCATCGGGGAATACTTCGCATTTTATTTGGCGCGATCCCCAGCATATTCTTGCATGGACACAACCCAAGGATAAGCGCCCTGGTTTCTACCTGTTTAAAGATAAGACTTCTGAAATTGAACAAATTGGTGCCGGCATTATGACTGAAAATGGCCATTGCACCTACCTTCCAGGTAACGAATGGATTCTTAACGATACTTACCCTGACAAGCAGAGGATTCAGCACCCTTATCTGTTTCATGTTAAATCTGGCAAGAAGGTTGCGCTTGGGGATTTTCTTTCCCCTGCCCAGTATGCAGGAGAATGGCGCTGTGATACCCATCCGAGGTTTAGTAACGATGGTTCCATAGTGGTTGTAGATTCACCTTACGAAGATAAAGGAAGGCAGCTCCAACTCATTGATATTTCAAGCTGTAAGAAGATTTAATGGCTTAAAAAATATGATCAAGCAACGCCCCATCCTTCCCATTGGC
>Ga0208226_1000028_pt1 | contig 53596 bp, 49 predicted proteins | sample LakMenE18May11ns_FD_150713 | JGI IMG/M metagenome (GOLD analysis project Ga0208226, IMG submission 150713) | Freshwater microbial communities from Lake Mendota, WI - 18MAY2011 deep hole epilimnion ns (SPAdes) | ecosystem: Environmental > Aquatic > Freshwater > Lake > Epilimnion/Euphotic zone ... | reverse complement strand
TACATCAGATCTTAAGTCTGACCCCTTAGACCACTCGGGCACGATGACAGAAATGCCATAAAGGCTATATTAAATAAAAAAATAATATAATAATTACCGTTTTATATATATATCTCTTAAACCTTATATCTTTTTATTGTTCCATCATTATAAAAGGATATAAAACTTTGATATTATACCTATTTTACACACCTAACCTATCTTAAAAATAGAATATGGAAGACATCTATTATTTGATTCATTCAACTAATAATCCCGAATGTATTTTGTGGAATGAATTGAAAACGTGCTATTTTAATACAGACGACCAATTTCCTGGCGTTTATATGTCAGTAATTACAAAAGACAATATAGAAAGTGAGAGCATATATCCAGGAAAATACCTAATGATATTTTCAAAAATATTACTTAATCAAAACAATTATCATATAAATGCCAGAGATTACAATGGTATCATAACAGAAGAAAACACATATTATTCATGGAACTTGAGCGAGTTTTTGGATTGTAAGAATAAGTGTTCTATGAACGAGATTATTTTTCACGATAACATAGATATTAAATATTGTCTAAGAATAATTGATACGACCGGAGTAGATTACAAAAACCTACTCCCAAAAACATCATTAGATTCCCCAGAACTACAGCCTAATATATCATCTCTACCATTCTTCTGTTATCCTTTTCAATCTATGTATACAGGGATAAATCCGTTGCCTCCAAGTTCAAAAGAGTGGTATATCATGATGTCTAAAATGGCTGATATAACAATAGATGATAACGCGAGTATTGACGACATTAGGGAAAAAATAAGAGAAAAAGCCGAATATTTATATATGAATCGCGATAAGCAAAAAATAATATATCTAAAAGAGTATCCCAAAGAGCCTCAATTATAAAAATTGATAACTAATAAAAAATAAATATATTAATATGGACGATATTATTGACAACTTAGAAAATATACGTATATCAGAAAATAATGAATTGCTAACTTATATATACACATTACCTATTGAATATAATTTAAAAAAATATTTATATGATTTAATTGAAAATGATTGTCATACAGATTATTTAACTATATATGTTATTTGTATGGAAAATGATATTGAACTACCTCTGCCTATATAATTACTTCTTAACAAGTGCCTTCTTTTTAACTACCTTAGAATCTACAATACCCAATCTATCATTTTCATATTCCTTCAAAATATTATCTTTATGTTCATTCCATTCTTTTTCAAGTTCGATTAAATCATTTAGCCACAAATCTTCAATATTTGTATTTTTTAGATTTCTTAGTTTCTCATCTAATTCATTATATTCTTTCTCCAATATAATCTTTCTATCATAAGTTAATTGAGATATCGGCAATCTTAACAAATAATTATAATGTTTATAATTAATATTACTATCAATTTCTTCTTCTGCCGCTTTTTCTTCTTTCTCTCCTAATTCTTCTACATCTTCATTTCCTGTATTGATGGGTGGATAGTTTAATTCGATAAGTCGCGCCGTAATTTCGTTTAATTTTTTATTCATAATTTGAATATTACCTGCTATTACATCTAAGATAAATCTCATCTTATTACTTAATACTTTAGCCTCTTTTTCTAGATTCTTAATTTGATAATTTTTTCTTTCAAAATATTTCAATATTCTTGTTTCAGCCCATTCTTTAATAATTTCAACCGCCGTATCATATTTTTGAATAGCCCCATCTTTATTAAAGAGATGGATATTGTTAATACTTAGATTTTTACTCGATTGTAATTTAAACAAGATATCAAAGTTTTCTTCTATAGTAGACTTAACATTTGTATTAAAGTGTAAGATAAATTTAACATTTTTAGATGTATAGTGATTCTCTATATATTTCAAATTATTTAATCCATTAGTAATCATATTTTCTAAAATTTCTTTATAATCTTCAGTCCATGTCCCAATAGGCAACTCTGTTATTTCTACAGTTGACTCATCAACCCATCTATAAACTCCTTTGCTAATATAAGAGTTTTTCTCTGCCTTAATAATATTACCCTTAAATCCTAAATAATATGGTGTAATTTCGTTAATTTCTAGGATATTAATAGTTTCATTAATTGTTTCAAGATCTTCAAGTGATTTTACAACTGTCCCCGACATTTTAATTACATTACAAATAATTTTACAAATGCTAATTAATTCGCTTGGGTCAAATTGTGGGATATTTGTAGAATATCCTGTACCAATTCCAATACCGCCATTTACCAAAATCATAGGAATAATAGGAATATAATATTCGGGCTCAATTTGCAGCCCATCATCATCTTGATATTTTAGAATAGCATTATCCTCTTCCTTAAATATCAATCTTGTTAGTTTAGATAATAGTGTGAAAATATATCTCGCAGAAGAGGCATCTTGGCCTCCCTGACAACGACTACCAAATTGACCATTAGGATTTAATAGATTAATGTTATTAGTTCCTACATAAATTTGTGCCATACCTACAATAGCCTGTTGGAGTGAGTTTTCACCGTGATGATATGCCGAAACTTCACTAACATATCCAGACAATTGAGCAACCTTTATTTCATTAGTATACAATCTTCTTTTAAAACAAGAGTAAATAATTTTACGCGTACTTTCTTTTAGACCATCACAAATATGATTGATAGATCTCTGTAAATCTCTGTTAGAGAAATGTATCAAATCTTTATCCACAAAGGATTTATAATCCACATTTAACTTAGAATAATCCAAAACATTATCCTTATTATAATTTTGAAGCCATAATTTTCTATCATCGGCTCTTTTCTTATTAAATGCCAAATCAATGACTTCGTCAGCATTTTCATCATACATATATGTTACCTTCTTCATATTCTTAAAATATTCTTTTGCTTCTTGATCGCTTGAAGTACCAAGTCCTTTATAATATTTGATTTTCCATGAACTATTTTTAGCAACATCTGTTTCACTCCATCTTTCATAATCAGACATATTGTAAAATTCAATTACATCTTTTTTATTATTTGTCGCTTTAATAATCGGTGTAAGCATAGATGTAAGAAATCCCGAAATTTCATATAACTCATGCCACATACTTTGAAATATATTAAATACAAGACCCTTAATATGACTTCCGTCATGATCTTGATCGGTCATAATCATAATAGAGCCATATCTCAATTGACTAATATCAGTATATTTTTTATTCTGTTCTAATCCCAGAATTTTTTTAATAGCAGTTATTTCATTATTATCTGATATTTTTTGCAATGTTGCATCCTTTACATTTAGAATCTTACCGCGCAAAGGAAATACACCATATCTATCTCTACCAATAACACTCAATCCTGCGATAGCCATAGTTTTAGCAGAATCACCTTCTGTTAAAATAAGAGTACATTCTGTGCTATTTTTCGTACCCGCTAAATTAGCATCATCAAGTTTTGGGACAATAATTCGCGATATTTTCTTACCATCAGTTTTAACCAATTTCTTTTTATCATAAAATTCTGTAATACTCAACGCCTTATCTATAATACCTGATTTAAACAACTTATCATAAAATTTATCGCTTAAATCGCATTTTGAACCAAACTTGGCAACAGGAGTTGTAAGGGTCTCTTTGCTTTGCGAATCAAAACTAGGGTTGACAATTAGAGCCTTGACAAAGATAATTAAATTATCCTTGATATGCTGCGATTTAACAGTCTTCTTCTTTTTTGCCAATGTCATTTCTGTAAGATTCTTAGTAATCATATTTGTAATATATTCAATATGTTTTCCTCCCTTAATCGTATTAATTCCGTTAACAAAAGAGAAATATTCGAACGAACCTGTTTTAGAAATTGATGCTGCTACTTCCCATCTTTCACCACAGGATTCATAAATCAACGGTTGTTCTTTTTTATCCAAAAACAATTCACAATATTTTTCGAAATCTTTAATAGATATCTTTTCTCCATTGAAATATACCGATACATCCTTATTTGTAGTAGCACAAGCATCAATTACACGACGATGAAACAACATATATATATCATCTGTAATATTTTTAATTCCAAATTTTTCATAATCTGGTTTAAAAGTTATTTGTGTGTAAGGTGCTTTAGAAGATGCTTTCACGTTAGGTTTATCGCGTTCTGTCATATTATTCCTAAAAGCCTGTGTATATATTTTACCTGAATAGTGGTCTACGGTTTCCACAATGAACTCTTTGGAGAATATATTCGCTAACTTACTTCCATATCCATTTTTACCCCCCCATATTTTCTCTTCTCCTTTATCATAGTTAGTAGATGTCAAAAGTTCGCCAAAAATTAATTCAGGAATCCATAAATCACCATAAGTACCGTGTTTTTTAATATCAATCCCATTACCATCATTATATACTGTGATAATTCCTGTATTTTTATCAATCGATACTTTTATATTTTTAACATGCTTAATATTTTCTTTTCCTGCTGTCTCTTCGGCTTTCAAACGCATTGAATGATCAATAGCATTTACAATAACTTCGTCAAAAATTTTTAAAAGTCCTGGAATATATGTAAGTTCATTGCTCTCCATTTTAGCAGAAGCATTATTATATACATAACTATTGATTTTTTGCGACTCTATTGAACCAATATATGTATCTGGTAGAGCAAGAATATGTTCGAGCAATTCATATTTTTTATATTTTTCTTCAACCGTTTTAACTTCTTTCAAAGATTTTGGAGGCATTCTATTATATAGAGCATTAATATATTTATATAATCAATTTTTATATTTGCGACTAAAAATTAAAAATAAATTAACTTATTTTATATAGATAATGACAATATTAGATATAACTAATAACGACGAATACAATAATATATTAAAATATAACAAGGTATTAGTTATATTTTCGGCGTCATTCTGTAAGCCTTGTAATGATATATATCCATACATGCAAGAATTATCTGAAACTTACAAAGATATAATTTTTATAAAAGTTGATGTTCAAAAATGCGAAGATATAGATGATATTAATAGTATCCTATCTATTCCTCATTTTAAATTTATGAATAATACTCAAGAAATATGTTCATTCACTGGTGCTAATAGATGTCTTATAATAGAGTCTATTGAAAAATTGCGATTATCATAGAATATTTAACTATAAGTATTTTATTACTACTATCTTTTGATTTTTTAATTTATATATAAAATTATAATAAGATAATATAATATATTGTTATTTTTGAAATATTATGTTATCTGTAGGTATTCCTGTCGAATTGAAAGCAAATGAGAATCGCGTATCATTGATTCCTTATGATGTAAAAAGTATTGTTGATGAGGGTATTCAAGTATATTTTCAAAAAGGTGCTGGAATCAAAGCAGGTTTTAAAGATTATGAATATATTGAAGTCGGGGGAATTATGCTTAATACAATAGATGAGTTATATTATAAAGCGAATCTTATTGTAAAAGTAAAAGAACCTCAAGAAAGCGAATACCATCTTATAAATGAAAAACATACTATATTTACATTTTTTCATTTTGCAAGCAATAAAAGTCTTCGAGAAAGAATGATTGAATCTAAAGCATCTTGTTATGCTTATGAAACGGTAGTTATTAAAAATGCCGATGGTAAAATAAACTATCCTATTTTATCAAATATGTCGTCTATTGCAGGAGAACAAGCATTTATTGAAGCAGAATCATTTATAAAACAAAAATTTCCAAATCACTATTATCATATTCCTATAACAATTATAGGTGTTGGAAATGTAGGACTTGCGTCTATGAAATGTGCTATAAATATGGGGTATAAGAATATTTATCTAATTGATAAAGATGAAGAAAAAATTAAGAATATCAAAAGCGAAGTAGACAATTGTGTAGATACAAAAGATATTATCAATATCTATAATATGAATGATGATAATCTAAAATTACTTATGAAAAAATCAATTATAACAATCGGAAGTATATATAATACTGGTAGTGAAACAAATAAATTATTAACTAACGATATCCTGGATACTATGCCGACTAATAGTATTATCATGGATGTAGCAATTGATCAAGGAGGTATAACTGAACAATCTATGCCAACAAACAAAGAGAAGCCTCTTATTATATATAAAAATGTGAGTATTTATTGTGTTCCTAATATTCCAAGTTGTGTACCCCTAAAAGCATCAAGATTACTTTCAAATTCAATTAAAGATTATGTAATTGCCATCGCTAAACATAGAGAATACAAATATCCCGAATTGTGCAATTCCAAATATAATTCAAAATAATTATAAAAAATTGATATCTTATAAAATTATTTTTATACATTATCATTGCTAATATTACAAATAATAATGTTTATTACGTCATCCTATCAAGTCCTTGTGATATTTATGTTCTCGATAAATATAATAACTGTATGTTCATATACTGTATCATTTCCAACATATAAAAGAAATCTCGCTATAATTTCCAATACTGATATTAAATATTTAACAGACTATGACAAAAATCAAATTGTCAAATTATTCAATAGTGTACCTATCCTATTATTTAAAAATCAAAAAATTAATCCTGTAGAATATTACGAATTTTGTAAGTTATTTGATGATAAACACAATAATGCGACGATTCATCCTTTCGAATATTCAAAAGTTGATATTGTTCCACAAGTAGCATTGAGAGGTAATTGTTATATTAAAAATCTTCACGGAGTAAAAGATGTACTGTTAAAATATAGCGACCCTTTTAAAAACACGCTTGTATGGCATCAGGATATTGTAGGACATGGATCTTATCTTCCACCAGTTGTATCGAGTATGTATATGATTAAGACACCTACAAGAGGTGGAAATACTCTATTCGCCAGTCTCGAAGATGCTTATGATAGTATTGATATCAATATAAAAGAAAAAATCCGCGATTTAAAAGTCATTTATTCAAATACAAATACAGGAATGATGAATACATATTTTGATTATACGGGATATAATAGGGTTAAAAATAATGATATGAACTTTGAAAAAACCGAGACTATTATTACTAAGACACCTCTTGTTGTCTATTCTACTTATAATAAGAATCGTAAAGCTCTAATGCTATCTCCATTTCGTTTTACTAAGTTTGATAAAATGTCTTGCGATGATAGTTTTGATTTATATAGAGAAATAATGTCAAAACATGTAGTTAATAAAGATAATATTATTGATATTAAATGGGAAAATAATGATTTGCTTATATTTAATAATAGGAAACTAATTCATTCTTCTTCGCCTACACTTGAATATAAGAATATGGATAGACTATATTATAGTTGCTTCGTTGGAACTAAATCTCCAATAGTTTCTTGCTAAATTTTATATATTTGATTTATAATAATATTATAAATATTAGATGATATAATTTCGCTACATATATCAGCAACACTTTTATTTTCTACATCAATACATATAATATTTTTATTATTTTTTAATGCTTCTTCATATTTTTTATCATGTAGTTCGTGAATTCTTTTTAAATATTCAATTTTAATATTTTTCTCTGCTTCTCTTCCTCTTTTTATAATTCTATTAAAACATATTTCGGGATTAGACCTTAGATATATATAACCTTGAGGTTCCCATAATTTATCAGTTGTTTTATGAAGTGTTAATATATTCTTATATTCTTCTTCGCTAATAGTTTTATCTTCATATGCTTTTTCAACAAATACATTTTTAATAAAATACGGACTTCTTTCCATTAAAAGTATAGTATTTGACTTTTCCTGTATCCAGCATCTATCAAGCCATACTCTTATTTGAAAATTGTATGTACTTTTATCTGTATTATACATATTTTTAAGATATTCGCTCCAATTTTCAACAGGTTCTAAATCAACGGGAGTTTTATAATATTTATGAAAATAGTTTAAAATACTCGTTTTAAAGCACCCTATATTTCCGTCCAATGTAATTATTGGCATTTTTAATAATTATATTCATATATATTTATATATCATTTTTCATTATTTTATTTTTATATATAAGTTTTTTAAAATTTGAATATTTTAATTCGCTACTTTTGCTATTATTGACTTTTTCCACCAAATCATTTAATATATCATTAAATTTGAGCATAATAATATCTAGTGATTTATCATCTATTTTAACATTAAAATTACTAAATATTTTCTTCATTTTCATTTTAACTATTTTATTTAATATTGAACAAGCACCACCTGTCATTTGTAATCCAAGTGCTGGTCTTGCTATATTATTTGAAAAATCTATATTCATTATATCAGCACCTATATTTTCAGTCTTATAATGCCGAGATTCATCAACTCCAAAAAAAGCAGCAGTATTAAACGCACCTCCACGCATACTTTTAGTATTAGTTCCCTTATTATTAAATCGCGATGATTTACAATATTTATTAATATAAAATAAAAGATATTTTATATGCGAATCTAATATTTTTTTAACCCCCATTTTTAAAGATAAAAGGGCACATAAGGATGTTATATTAAAAATGAGTTTATCTATATAAATACTCATTAATTTTACTATTTTTTCTTCATCTATTTTATTAATACTTTTGTGGTGCTTTATTTTTTTAAGTAATTCTAGAGAACAAATTCTAATATCTTTACAATCGGTCATATATAATTATTGCTACTATTATATAAAATGAAAATAATTATATATATTAAGAACAATGGAATATTTAGAACTTGATGAATCAAACCCTGTATTACATAGAATGAATTTTTTAAACGGGCGTATTGATGCGACAAATAAAAGTACATTAAATATTGATAAAGCGCGTGTTAAAGCAAGTGAACATCAAATAAACGTAATATCCCGTAATTTAGATTGTACTGAAGTATCTAAAATATTTTTCTCAATTGCTAATATTGATTTATTGCAAAAAGGTATTCGTAATAAAATATTAAATGATACTAATGGGCAAATAAATATATCGCGACAAAGTGATGATGAACTTAAAATTATAATGAGGTCTATATATTTTCAATATGGTAAAAATAGTCTGAATAATATAAAGGAGCAGATATTAGACTTAAATACGCGCGTAATTGAATGGAGTGTTCCAGAAATTATATCAAATGTTAAACAATCTCAAAAATATTTACAAGATATTAGCACAATGCCCGTACCTCTTGAGAGATCTACGCTTCCTTCTAAAAAAGGCACTCAAACACTTGATGTAACTAAATATTTATAATAATAATAAATAATATAATATTATAGAAGTATAGAAAAATATAGAAAAATGAGTGGTTATATAGATAATGCTTTTTCTTATAATGAAGAAGATTTAGGGTTAGATGCTGAAACTAAATTACGCTTCGTACCTAATAAAAAAGAACTCGAATTATTCAAAATGGAAAAATTAAATATGTATAAAGGAACATGGATGGTATGTTTTGTATATGGTCTATCTGCGGCAATTCTTTTATCAATAATATTTTTTACAGATTGGGGTAGAACATATATATATAATAAATTTTTTCCAGCAGTTATTACATATGTTTTAGGAGCAATAATTATAATTATTTATCTATTAATATCTATATTTAGTATTAAACCGCGAAAGTTAAAGAAAAGTATTGAAACATTACCAGTATGTCCCGATTATTGGAATTTAGAAAAGGTAACAGATACAAGTAATATTATGGATATCATGAGTAATATTAAGAATTATTCTAGAGGATTTTATGCTCCAGATCCATTAATTGAAATTCATTCGTCTAACTATCCTAAAGGTGGTGAAAACAAACAGTATATATTAAATGGCAAAAATGATATTGTATTATCTGAAAATGAGCATATATTAAATTATAAATGTGTTCCAAACGAGAAAGTATACGGTACTATATATAACATGAAATCTCAATTTGAATTAGTTAATAATGATAATAATGATTATCATTTTGCTACTACAAGTAACAACTTTGTTAAACAAGATGCTAATCCAAAATACATATACGTGAATTTAGATAGCAATGTATCTAAAAGTTTACAAAATTATTCAGATATAACAGGTATTCATAAAAGTTCTTGGACAAGTTCTAATATAACTGCGGCGAATAGATATTTTGATAATACTATTGTAAAACATTCAGATTCTTATGGAACAGAATATAAATGGCCTAATAATAGTAATGAAGTTAAATTTAATGGCGTTAAGCCTTTAATATGTAATGAGGTATACCCTTATTTATTAGATTCTATGGAGGATAAGGTTAAAAACCAAGCATTAAAATGCGAATATGCTAAGAAATGTGGCATTTCTTGGAGTTATTTAGATTGTTATAATAATACGGAAGATTCTTCGGTTATTTCTGTAGTAAAAGCAACTACGTCGTAGAAAATAGATATATTATAGGCTTTTACATATTCCAAATGTTTTTCTGTGAAATTCGCTTAAACCGTGAATTTTTAAAGCATTAATATGATTTTTTGTTCCATATCCTTTATTTTTTTTAATATCATATAACATCAATTTAGGATTATCTTCAACGAGTTTATTAATTAATTTTGTATGATAATCTTTTGCTATTATTGATGCCGCAGCAATAGATAAATATTTTGAGTCACCTTGTAATACACATTCATATTCAATCATATCTTCATCTTCTCCTGGCGGAACATATCCTTTAAAATTTGGTCCATCTATCAATAAATAATCGAAAGAATGTTTTTTATAAGCCTCGTTTATCGCTCTATTCATTGCTTTCATAGTCGCATTTAATATATTAATCTTATCTATATCTTCATTAGATACTTCGCCAACACCATATGTTATACACGTATCTTTAATATAAGATGCTAAAAACTCTCGTTTTTTTTCTGATAATTTTTTAGAATCTTTAATTTGTTTGTAAGTTTCATCGGGAAAACTTTTAGGTAAAACAACACAGGCCGCTACAACAGGACCTATAAAAGTACCTCGTGCAACTTCATCCACACCTGCTATAATTTTGTCCTTTGTTCCTTCGGTAAAAATAATATAATCGCTATTATTTACTGATTCACTCATAATACTCTATATGATAATATAGGATATCATTTTTTATATATAATTATTCATTGGACTACATCATATTTTGCGATATTTGTATGAATTGCGATAACTTTGTCGTTATAATAATAATCGTTATAAAAAAGTTTACTATCGGTATACGGTATTTAATTGCGATACATAATATATGTAATTGCTGTATCTTCTATAATATATGGATAAGCTGTTTGTATATTTATCTAAATGAAATATGTTATAATTAATATGTTCCATTGTAGTAATAATAACATTACACGAATGATTTGATATGTAATATAGAACGCCCACTGGATCATTCAAGTAGGGTCTTACTAAATATTTATTGAGTTATTCAATAGACATATTGATACCACGATCTTTGTCTACCAACTCATTTTTATGAACTAAATAATAGTGTAACATAAAATCATCATAATTTGTATTAAATTTCATAATAATACAAGTATAATTCCTTCTACATCCACACATATATATATATACAAGAATATTATACTATATTTTTATATATGCCATTGATGCGTATAAATTTATTTTATAATTTTCTCCATAAATATTGTGTATTACATTAAATACATAATTACTATTTTTTCTATATTTTTTATGCCCTCTTGGCGAAATTGGATATCGCGTTTGACTTCTAATCAAAAGAGTGTGGGTTCGAGTCCCACAGGGGGTAATAAAGTTATTATATAATATTAGGATTTATTAGGATTTATAATATATGTTTGAAAAATCAAGAATATGTAAAATATTATACGATGTTATTATGTCGCTATATCATAAATGCTCTGTTAAAAAAGAAGATGCTTGTGATAATATGTATTATTCTATGTAAATTAAAAAATGATTATATCATGATATATCATAATATCACCTATAACATATCGCTTATCATTAGATGCTTACAGAATTTCTAATAATATTGGATGACACATTATATTCTTTAGAAAGATCTATTATAGATATATTGCTCTGTATTCTAGTATTTTCTCTGTTCTTATTGATTAAAATTTATGTATTAGATAATTTTGTGCTATACTAAGTACTGTTAAGATATCATATTGAGTTTCGCTTTTATATTTGTTTTTTGTTTTTTGTTTATCATATAATTTGTATCAAGAATTTTTCAAAAAATGAAAATAAGATTTGAGTACATAACTTTTTTTATTTAGAAATTTCTAGAAAACTTTTGAAATATTAGAAAATAAAAAGTTATGTACTCAAATTTTAAATTAAAAAATGTAAAAATCTTCTATAATGTAAAAATGTTCTATTTATTATTACGCTATAATAAAAATTGATAATAGAGTTAGATACACATCTAACCATATCCCAACATGGATAACTCACTCTTAGCACAAATCATTTTCTCCAACGAGAACGCCTTTAGAGATATCAATGATGCCAATAAATGCCATATGATTGCTGGTGTTTGTAGGGTGGCCAAAGAGAATGAACACCTCATTAATGCGATTGATAAGAATCGTGTTGAACTTTATGCAAATCGCATATTCAATTATTTGCTAAATCACATCTATAATTCAAATAGCACCAAAGGAGATGTTGACACTATTGACAACGAGTTTAGCATGAATTTTGCCGACTCAATCTCTACGATGCTCAATAAACAGAAATTGTGTTATCGTAACAGTTTCGCAGAATTTATATTGTTGGATTATATTAAAATTTTAAACCATAACATTATATGTAATAGTGGCTATAGAAGCGGATATTATTATCCGCGCTTTATTAGTAAGATTCTCACATATAATTATAAGCGAATCATTGTTAAGATTCTAGGGATTGATTTTGAAATAGAATTGAATTCTCTAAAATTAAGAAAAATTGAGGAAAATAAAAAAACCTATAAAAAAGTCGAATATATGCTGTGGAATATTGAAGATATTCTTGAATTACACAATAGTATCAAATGTGAGTAAAAGAATATTACACAAATCTTTATAAATATATATTTTTTATATTTGCAATAAATAATAAAAATTGATATGATAGGCTTTTATATTGTATATTAACTAATCTACTGATAAGCGCGATGTTCGAATGCTATATGAATGAAATTATACATGAAAGCATATATGATTATTGCGATGTGATATATGAGAATATTTGTTATAATAATAATAATTGTCATGATAATTACAATATTTTACAAAATGATTTATATAAATTTATTGAAAATGAAATTGAAAAAATGAGCATATATGATATTAACAATATCCTTATGTCTTATGGTATTGATAATGCTTATAAATATTATCTTGAAACTAATACAAATGCTCTAAATGATATTAAGAATAGTGATAGTATTACTAAAACGCTCGTTAATCATCTAATAGTATCTTCATTTGAAATAAGATAACATACTCTATATCTTCATTACACCTTTGGACATTTATTTTAATTTATATAATATTTTTTCAATGTCATTATAATATGATTCATTATAATCGCTATAATATATTCCATTAGATGTTTTTTTATCTGTCGGATATTTATGTATTTTATCGGCTCTTTTCATAGTATATTCTACAATTTCCCCTATTACTGATATGTTATTTTCAGTTAATAATATATTACCTATAGTTTTAATATATTCAGCATTCTTATAATTTTTAAGAAAATTTATCTTATTATTATATATTATATTATCTACTTGTTTCTCATTTATATTATCTAATAATATATATTTATTTTTACTTAATATATCTAATAACATCCAAGCAATTGCTTGGAGATCATCCATATAATCAATTACAAATGTTTTATGCTGCATTATAGACATATAATAAGGCGTCCCATGTATACCCTTATATTCTTTTAAACTCCTCTCATTTATAATATTAAACACATTTGTTGATAATCCAAAATCTATAATTTTAATTTTATTTCTAGTATTATCTGTAAAAACTATATTATTTGGTTTAATATCTCTATGGACGATTGATATATTTTTATTTAAATTACAATTATGCATAGATTTTAATGCCTTCAAAATCAATATAAATATATCTCGTATAATTAATATATTTTCTTCATATTTTAATGATGTCAAATCTTTTCCTAAATATTCAGATACTAACACATATCTTTCAATGTCTCCTTCGACAAGTTCATTTATATATCCGTAAGCATATATTTTTGATACAATAGCATTAGCACAATTAATATTCAATAATTTCATAATATAATATTCTGTAGTTATTTGATACTTAATATCTATTTTTCTATATTCAAATTTATCAGGAATTTTAGGCTGTATCTTTACAACAACTTTAGAACCTTTTGTAGTTCCTTCAATCACTTCTCCAATATACAATAATGTGTCTACATTTATATATAATACATTTATTATTTTAATTTTCATCGGTTTATAATATATATCCTTCATAATTATAATATCATCTAAAAATAATTGCGACAATCTCATAATATATTTTATAATATTAGATTTTTTTTTCATATATTTATTAATTATTTTATTTAATTTTTCTTCAAATTTATTATCTGAAACGCGTTTAGTATTAAAAGGTAAATAATCTATTTCTATATCTTCATTATATATTTTCTCAATCTTTTTAGGTTTAATATAAGTTTTTTTAGATGATTTAAATGATTTTGATACTACAGATATATTTTTAGGTATATCTACAATATCATACTTTATTTCAGGTATTATGTTTGAATCGCTTTTAGAGGATTTAAATGCTTTTGATATGTGTTCGGGTTCATCTTTGTTATTTTTATGAATATTCGCATAAATATTTGTTATATTTTTCATAGATAAACATTTTAAATAATTTCTATAATTAATATTATCATAATATGTATTATTAATTATATTTAAGAAATATTCATTTGTATTATTATTGAAATGTTTGCTTAATATTTTGACATAAAATATTTTATTTTCCTTATTTAAATTTTTATCACTTAATTCATCGCCTATTTTTTGATATATTTTAACTAAGTCTTTTTTCAATAAACATAATAAATATTTATTATAATTAATTTTATCAATATTAATATTATCTATAAAATATTTTGAATTATAATTCTTAAAATGTATTATCAATAAAGCTATAATATCACTTTTCTTCATAATATTATTTATAGTTCTTATTTATATATATATATATATATTTTTATTGAATTCTATTAGAAACAATATGCCTATTTTTAATTATTTGCCAAAAAAATTGATAGATATTTTTAACATATAAATTATCCAGATAATGGACGGTGCTCTTGTAGCCCAAATTGTATTTGCTAATGAGATAGCATTCAAAGGCATTAACGACTCCACGAAATGTCAGATGATATACAAGGTTTGTAAGGCAGTAAAGGAAAATCAACACATTTCTGATGTAATCAGCAAAAATCGTGCAGAACTGTATGCGATTAACATATTCAACTGTTTATATCAAAAGTCTAAAAATATCCAATCAGTAGAAGAAAAGCAATCAGAAGATAATACTAAAGAGTTCGGTGTTAAGATTACAAAAGAAATAATGATTATGCTTAATAAGCAGTCCGAGAAGTTTTTGTGCTATTTTGTTGATTATATAATTAGTGATTATACAGAAACACTGATTAATTGTTGGCAATACAATAATGGTCTTGGAAATATCTATAATAATAAACAACACATATCTTTCATATTATACAATTACAAGATGATTGTTAATATTCTCGGCATTAATTGCTGTATCAATTTAGAACAAAGTATAATATATGCAAAGTTCAAAAAAATCATAAAAACTAGGCTATCGCAAGGATGGCTTATTGATGATATTCTCAAAATGCACAATGAAATCAATATTGATTAGTCTGTATTGATTTCATATATTTGTGCGCACATCAATGCTTTTGCAATATACAGTATATTATATAAGATGCTTATTATATTAGTTTTATTGTATCTTCTTATGAAATTAGATAATAACATAATCTTTATCTTCTTCACATATCTCTAAACGTATTTTCTTATTATATTCATCTTTTACTTTTTCAACTGTCGTTTTATTTTCTAAATTATAAAACGTGTTCCCTATTTTAATTAATCTACAGCCATTTTTAGTCTTATATATTGGAAACTCTAAATCATAATATTTATACTTATTATTTGATAGAATTTTGGGAGTTTTTTTCATATAATCCTATTATTATAAAATATTTATAATATATAATATTTATAAAGTTATAGATAATGTGTATTTTTGCTGAATACAAAGATATTCTTGGAGTCCCAAGAGAAGGAATACATTCTATGCGTTTTTTTGATTTTGCTGTAATGGATTTTATTATGACTTTCATAGGTTCTTGTATTATAGCATACTTTTTCAAAATAAATGTATTATTTGTATTTTTATATTTATTTATATTGGGCGAATATCTTCATATTCTATTTTGTGTTGATACCAAATTTTTGTCAATTTTTTTCAATTTAAAAAAAGACACAAAAAATAATAAAAATTGATAGTCTATATAAAGATTAATTAATATATATATACAACGATGAACGTTCTCCTCCCTAAGCAATTCAATGTCGACAAGATTAAGTATTCTGAAATGAAGGTAATGAAATCAGGTGCTAAATCCGTCTATCTTAATTATCAAGGTTCAAAAATTAATATCCAAACCCCTGTTCTATCAATTCCCTATGGCGTCAATGATAATACCCAGTTTATCAAGGATGACCCTAAACGTAAGGATGAAGCACGTAAGTATGATATTACGGCATCTTTTAAGGGAAAAGATGAAAATCCAAAACTTCAGGCATTTCACGATAAGTTGATTGAACTTGAACAAAAAATTTGTGAAGATGCTAGTAAAAATAGTGTAGCATGGTTTAAGAAGAACTTCGAGGGTAATAAGGGTGCTATTGAGAATATGTTTAGCCCTATTGTACGCCGCGATAAGGATAAGGAAACAGGTATGTTTGCTGATAAATATCCTCCTACTTTCAAGGCTAAGATTCCTTATAATTCAGATGAGGATAAGTTTGACTTTGATTGCTATGATATGGATAATAACGAGATTGATTTCAAGGACTATGTTGCAAATCTCAAGGGTGGAAAGGCGCAATTCATTATTCAACTTAATGGTCTATGGTTTTCGGCGGGAATGTTTGGATGTAGTTGGAAGATTATTTCTGCTAAGTTTCAAAAGATTAATACTTCAAAAATTACTTTTGTAAAAGATAGCGATGAAGAAAATGCAGAAGATGATGATGAAGATGACGAAGATATTGACATTGATACTGAAGTAATTTCTAAGGTTATTGCTACCGTCGTACCAGAAAAAGATAATAAAAAAATTCAACAAGTAGTTCCTACTCTTGTAGAGGAAGAAGAAGAGGAAGAAGAGGAAGAAGATGAGAAAGAAGAGGAAGAAGAAAAAGAAGGAGATGATGAAGATGAAGAAGAGCCTGAGCCTGAGCCTGTTAAGAAGGCAGTTAAAAAAGCAACTGTTCCAAAGAAAAAGTAGATAACTATATCTATAAAATAAATAGTAAAATAAATATTATAAATCCCATAAATACACGCCCTAATGGCGATGGTTCATCTGTATTAAAATCATAAACATCTATATTATTTGATATAATTTTTGCTATCATATCTAAAATTTTATATGCTACCGGAAGTGATAAAATAATAAATAATAAAAATCCATAAAATGCTGTTTTAAATTTTATTATATATGTATCTATTACATTTTTTTGTTTTTCTTCTATTACATTTAGTAAATTATTAGAACTGATAGGTGTATAAGCAAAATCGGGAGTATATTTAATATCATTCATATTACACTTTAACTATATTCTACATAATAATATAATAAAAAATTATTTGTCAATTCTGTAGCATTATTTCTATTAATTAATCCCATTAGATTTTCAAGATTAGTATTAATGCGAATATTATCACTATTATTACCTAAAAGCCAAGATGGCATATTATTGAAAAAATTGTTTGAACACAGTGCTGTCGCTTTTATAAAATTACAACATAATATATAATATTCATCATTACATTCTTTAAACATTTTAATAGCATCTTTACAAAAATCATATATTAATGTATTGGCTCTTATATCATTAAAATATTTATTACTCTCGGGTATATTACTTGAAAATAGTTTAAAATATTTTATAATTTTTAAAAAATCAGCATCATTTAATTTATTAAACCATTCTGGACTATTATAAAATCCTTTACTTTCTATTTCTAAAGATAATTCAGTAAAAGCATGCATATTATTTTCCCATAAATATTCATCTGTTTTTATTATAAGACCTTTATATTTAATAAATAATTTTAAATTTTCAATAGTATAATCATCTAATTTATCGCGATTGTATGGATTATAAGGTTCTTGCTTATTTTCAATACATTTTCTAATAAAATATTCTAATTCTACAGCATCAAAAATATATTTCTCATTTCTACTATTTTTCAATACATATAATTTATTTACTGATATATCGCATATATTTTCACCTGTAAAAAGTTCTTCATCATTCATATAGTTATCTTCGGTATTATATTTTAATATTATACTATCTTTTAGTTTATTTTTAAGATTTTTTTTAGATTTTTGTCGTATTATATTATATAGTTTGTTTAATATTTTAATACTTACACTATCATTTTCAATTTCAAAAGTTTTTTTATTAATAATATATAATAAATTATATAATTCAGTTTTGCTATATTTACGATTTCCTGATATTATATTAAGTTCTTTTGCTATATTCAATAGTATTTTAAATGGTATATTTCTTAATAATTCAATATATTCCTCTTTTATATTACTTGAATTTTCTATATTATTAATATATCTATATAATGAATATAAATCATTGTTAGTTACATCATTTCTTTCTCTTAATATATCATAAAATATCTTATATATATGACCTATTTTAGTATTCTTGTGATATCTACAATATATAGAATTATCTATAATATTACGATTACATAAATTAAAATTATTATTACAACGACATATACATTTTCTTCTTATATCTTGTACATCTAATCCAATCGTGTAATCATATAAAACATTTTCCGCATTATCTAATATAATATTTTCATTAATATTATCAAAATATTGCAATATTATATTATTCATTTATATTATTATTAAAAATAAGTATATGCTTCTTATTTACTATTATTTATTATTTATATAATATATATTATACTAATAGTAATACCCCCGCATTTTTATAACTATAATAATCGTATAATTTATCATTTAATAAAACATATTTTATACCATTTTTTGATACTACCTTACCTTTTCCTATTTTAGTCTTCTCGAACATTTTATATTTAGTTATTACACTATCTTCATTTATATTTTGTGTAAATGATAACTTATCAACATTTTTATTTATAGGCCAATTATAACATTTATAACCATTATTCAATGGTTTATTTATTTCTGAATGTATTATACAATCTATTGATGACGATTTTAACATATCTAAGAAGTTTTTAATTAATTCCTCTTTTTTATTTGCCCTATCATATATATGCTCATCAGTAGATAATTCATTATCTTTTATTCTAATTGTTGGATTTTTAATCAATTGATCTTTGGTAAATTTCATTATATATTTATAAACACCTACATTTCTATCTTCAACAGGCAATGACATATGACTACAAGTTCTAACCGCACGTCCAATAACCTGATCTATTCTCACAGAATTCCAGAAATATTCTGTAATTAATACGCGTCTAACATTCTTTAATGATATGCCTTCAGCACCAGATTGCGTAATCATCATAATTTTAACAATTTTTCCATATCTCTGTTCTAAGTTATTGCCTTTGTTAGGTAAACTATATCTTATATTATCAGGTAGATTGGCAAAATCTCCATTAAATAAATTCATTAATATATTAGTTTTTTCACGATCAGAATTAAAAACTACATATCTTTTATTATCATATTTTTCATCAAATACTTCAGCATCTTCTAGTATATATCCATATTCATCATTCTTAATTACATTAATCTCTATATATCCGTGTTTATTTAAAACTTCCTTAAATATACCTAAACCTTCCACAACGCGAAATTGTGAATATACTAAAACACTACCCGGAGATGTATTTATATCTTCTAACATTTGAGCAAATTTTGGACTGTAATAATTTTGTAAATTAATTTTTTCTAAATAATCTCCTTTTCTTAAATCTATTAATGCCTTATTTAACTTTTTATTATATTCAGCATCTATATCTTTATTTAATTTCTTTTTAGCACTTTTATCATCCTCTTTACTTCCCTTGCTATTATCATCATCTTCATTTAAAGTCAGTTCTTTTTTCTTTAATATTCTTATATCTTGTGGAAATTCACGAGGTATTTCATCAGGAAAAGCAAAATTACAAACTAATCTACTAAATGCTCTATAAACAGAACTAATTTCAACATTTCCTTTATTTCCAAATTTCTTCTTTTTGTCATCCATCGCTATTTCCTTTATGCGAACATCCATATATTTTTTGATTTGATGATTAGTCATATAGATATGTCTAATAGTTTCAGGTAATAATGATGGGAATAATTCCGAACCCGTAGTCTTATAATAACTCAATATACCTAATACGCGTCTTTTAAATAAATCTTCATTAATTATCTTTATATTTTCTGGGTCTTCATCATTGATGAAAAACTTATCAAAATCCTCCTTTTTATTAGGCAATGCATAATTTTTTTCCTCAATATATTTTGTATTTAAAGAAAAATCTACATCACTAAAATTACCATGAGAATCCATTTTAACTATATCTCTAATTAATTTGTCAAATTCTTCATCTGTTATATTATCACCATCTTCATATACTAAATTTAATTTAAATTCTTTATTATCAAATATAAGTAATTTATTTATTTTCTTGATACCGCATTCTGTTAAATATTTAGTATCATCCATACAATCATTACGTATTTTGCTTAATGTTTTGATAATCTTTTTTATATTTTCACCAATTATTTTTTTATTAATATTAGGATAGCGTGGTGCTTCCATATCTTGATTTTTCTCATATTTAATTATTTTTGCTATAGCGCGTTTTATTATAACTTCTGTTATAGTTTTAATAGGCATTAAAGAATATCCGAATATAACGTTATATTTTTCTGTTAAATAAGGTTGTGATAATAACCAATTAGGTACTGATAATCCCTGCGTTTCAAATACAATATTTCTACTTTCGCGTAAAGCATTTTCTAAATTTAAATCATTAAGCATATCACATGATTTTTTAATTCGCGGCGAACATTCTATGTTATCTACGCCGGTTCTTATATCATAATATGCTTTATGAAATTCTTCTAATAATTTATCACTTGGATTCTCGTATTTTTCTAAAATACACGCTCTATTATTATTACATTCTTTATTTACTTTTTTAATTATATCTAAAATGCGTTTTTTATATTCTTTATTTTTTATTACCAAATCATCTATATTTATCTTAATATTATCAGTACTCAATTTATAATTATCAATTATATAATCTGCCATTTTTGTTTTTAATGAACCAGTTGTCCCATTTGTTACTATTAAATAAGGTTTTTTACTTTCAAATGTATTTATAACAGATTTTCTATTTTTTAAAAGACCTGAAAATTTATCCTTATTTATAGTATTTATTATATCTTTAATTATATCCTTATCTTCTTTTATCCAATCTTTTCTAACTATTACAGACGAATCATTATCTTTACGAACATAATTTTTAGGAAATAATATTATATTTACATATTTATTATCATTATATATTTCATCAATATAATCATAATGTTGCGATTTAATTAAAATATCTTTTAGTGTCTTTTTGTCAGCGATTCCTTGTAATATAGGTATTTTATAGGTTAACATTTGACCTCTCAGCAAATTTATTAAAAATGATATTTCATAAGGTTGATTAATTATTGGTGTACCCGATAATAATACTAATTTTACATCCTTCGCAATAACTATATTATTATAGATTTTCATCGCTATTTTTGAACCATTTGCTATTCTACTTATAAAATTATGTACCTCATCAACTATTATAAAAGAATTATTGAAATAATTATTATCACCCTCATTGCTTTTATTAGTAACACCCATATCATTTAACATCTTATTTGTTATCCCATTGTAATTTATAAATTTATATCTATTTCTTATTATATTTGTTATAATCTTGTTTATGTCTTCTTTGTAATTTGAACTTAAATCACTATATTTAATATTATCTATTACTATCTCCGCACCTACAATATCTTTCTTATATAAAGGAATCCATACAGTACCATCTTTTTTTATTAATTGTTTATCGATAGCATATATTTTTAAACCTTCCATCATTTTTGAATCTGTCTTTTTTACTTTAATACACGTCCACGATTTTTTAAGATTTAATCCAACAGTAGATATTTTCATTAATTCATTTTCATAATTTTGCGATAATGATGCTGGAGTCATTATAATAACATTTTTACGATTTATATATCCTTCGGCTGCTGCTATTGATGCTGCCGATTTACCAGAACCCAATTCATGATATAATAATATGCCTCTATAAGGACTATCAAATTGCATATAATCTTTGATAATTCTTTGTTGAGGAAAAAGAGATACTTTGGATACATCTAAATCACATGATTCTTTAGAACAATTACAAGCCGATATTTCCTTTTTTCTTTGATATTTTGAAGGATTAAAAGTATTATATATTTTTTTATTATAACCAACTCTATTTGGGAGAACCCAGTCGTTTGTTTTAACTTCTATATTCATACGCTTATCTAATATAATAATTCAAATAAAAAAATGTTATATTATTAGATAAACTAAAAAATAATGCATAATATTGAAAAATTATTAGATAAATGCGAATCAATGACATTATTATGTACTAAGGCATCATCTCATTGGAGTTTTGTTAAGTTCTGTTTTAATATACCTCTTGTATTAACAAGTTCTACTATGTGTATTATAAATAGTATTAGTGAAGATGCTAATGCTATTAAAATTCCTAACATTATTGTTAATGCTGTTAGTGTCCTTATAATGTCACTTACAAATAGTATAAAAGCGAGCGAAAAGTTTGAAATATTTAAAAAATTATCTCAGCAATTTATGCTTTTATCTCAAGAAATAGAAGCGTGTGATGGAAATGTATCAAAAGAAACCTTTAATATTTTATCTTTGAAATATGATAATTTAATACAAGATTGTTCTTTTGAAGAAATACCTCTAAAATATAAAACAGATGTTGCTAAATGTTTTAGTGATGCTAATAGATATATTCCTATTCAATTAAATGGTATTATAGGTAATACGAATGTAGCAAAAAGACTTAGTGGAGGAAACAAGGATTCAAATGGTAGAGCATCACTTGTAAATATATCTAATATACCACCAAAAAACGATTTATCAACCGTCGTTGAAGACAATAAAATATATGGTGCTGGCGAAAATGTTTAATATATAGTAAAATAATAATGATTTTATTTATTAGATGAACTTCTAATACTTTTTTGACTAAATGTGAAATTATTTTTAGGTGATAAAAAATCAGATACTTCACGATAATTGTTTATTATTTTTTTATTTATTTTTAATACTTGATAATGACGCATATCATTAATAAATACTGAATAATTAAAACGAGAATTACTTTCCCTATTATTTTTAGATATATTATGTAATTTTTCAAAAATACGATATTTAATTTTATTTATTATATCAGCAATTTTAATATCATCTTTCAGTGTTTTTAATAATATTAAATCTAAAGATTGTTGGGATATACTTTTAACTCTATGCTTTTTATATACATATTTATATATTTTGTCAAGAGTTTTATCAACATTATTAACATCTCCTGTTTTAGCACCTAATATTATTTCTATTATTATAATTTTAAACGATTGTTTGATGTAAGATAATACCATTGTTCTTTCACTTTCCGAAGGCATACGAGAACCAACTTTTAAATGCTCCTCTAATAAATTTTGTAATCCTGCTTCTGATTCTAAATTTGTATTTAATATTCCAGCGTTTATCAATGATTCTAATTCCGCAGTATTTACAGATAACATAGATGCTATATCGTGAATTTCAAGACTTGTTTCCCCTTTATATAACATAATCAATAAATCTTTTGCTATTTTAAGATATTCTACAAACGATTTAGTACTTCTGCTAATAATATTATCACATAAATATTTACGCAATTTAGTACCGTTAGTGATATTATAAGATTTTGTAGTTAATTTAAATTTATCATTATCTTTAATCACTAAATATATAGAATTATAAAAACAATTATTATATTTTCCTGATACATTCAATAATTTTAAATTGTCATTTTTATCTAAACTATTCATCTTGCGTTCTATTATAATAATATAAGATAATAATTATAATTTACAAAAAATACCAAATATAGTTAATATTAGATGTTTAATTATATATGAAACCCATTTCTTGCGTATCCATATATTCGTCATCATCTTCTCTATCATATGTCATCAAATTATCAGTATCCGCACCATCTATATTATTATCAATGATATCATTATTGATTATATCGTTTAATACATTATTATTATCATTATTAGATATGTCTTTGAATATGTCATCGTTATCATATACGTCATTCCCTTCATTTATTTTTTCTTGGATTATCGCGTGTTTTATTCCGGCCTTTTTCATTTCTTTTATTAATTTATTATCTTCTACTGTTTTATCATTTAGAATCTTAATTTTTCCCTGTTTATTTTCCTCGCGCTGTTTATTCAAAAAATCTATATTTTCTTCAATACTTGGAAACGATAATTTTATTATTTTTAATACTGTTTCATATATATTATTTGTTATTTTTTGTATATATTGTTGATTTATAACATTAGATATTATCTTTTCATTTAATGTTTCATCTATATTAAAAGGACAACATAATGCTCTACTAACAATATATTTATTTATTAAATTTATATCATTCTCTATTTCATCATTATATATATTATTTAAATCTTTCAAATCTATTATAATATTCTTTAAATCATTTATAGAATTTTCTAGTAATATATTAATATCATCGCTATTATCTTTATTTTGTAGATTATTATATAGTATTTTTATTATAGCACGAATTATATTTAAATATTTAATCTTATCGTTAGCATCTTTGTTACCCTTGATATTTTTTCTAACATTATTAAAATTATCAATAAATTCATTTCCTGCGTGTTTTGATGTTTTTGTCAATAAATTTATATTAAATAATATACTTGCTTTTATAGTTTTTGTATTATTATTTTCAAAATATTCTATAATATTAACAGGAAATATACTGTTGTTTTTCTCTTTCATTTTACTCAACCATATATTTACTATTTTAGAATTATTATTTATATTAACTATATAATCGTCTAAATATATAGGATTAACTATCGCATTTTCTTCATATGACGCTAATGTATTATCTTTTTTAGGAATAAATCTTAAATCTCGTCGTTTATTTGTCATCCTAATTTTTGCGTAATATTCTTTAAATTGAATTAAATCATTTCTTTTAGCATTTTTAAAATCAATATTATCATTAAAACTATCATCAAGTTTTTTTAAACAACAACCATTCAAAAATTTATGTATTTTTTTATAATTAATATCAGGCATATATAATAAAGATAGTATAAATTGTTCCTTACATAATTCTAATTTATTTCCACATTGTTTATCTGTATTTAATTTTGCTAATTTATTTCTCTCTTCTTTACCTCTTAATTTTTTCTTTTTTTCTTTACATATTTCATCATTCTTTTTCATAATCTCAAGAATTTCTTTATAATTATCTTCAATTTTATCATAAATTCTGCCAAATAATTTGTCTATATCTATTTTAAAATCATTATTTATATTAAAATACTCTTTAACTATCTCTATTAAATATGTCATTACTCCGCGATCTTCTTTTTTATGTAGAGGTGTTCCACAGTTATCCCAGTAACTTATAAAATTACCATTCAAATAATCAATATCTATAAATATCGTATCATTTAATATCCTTTCTTGTATATATATTATACAATAGGTCAACGCATTTAAGAACATATCGTTAAAATCATCTATCCATATATTATTACATTCATTTATAATTTTTTCTTCATTATCATCTATATCTGTAAATGGTGCTTTTTTATTACTAATCATAGATGAAATAGTTTCTGGCGATAATTTATCCAAACAATTAATTATTTCTTCACTCACTTCTATATCATTATCTTGAAATGTTTTTGTATATAAATCGCGTCTGTTATAAATACTACGATTATATTTGAATAATTCAATACATAATACATCATAATCAAAATCTATATATGCTAATTTACTAATTCCATACATAATATTTAAAATGGGCTCTAAACTATTAACAAATCCTAACTCATTTTTGTAATTTATATTAGTTATATATTTATTAATATCTAATTTATTAAAATCAATAAAATATATATTATCATCTTTATCGTTATTCGCATAATCATTATATACTATATTATCATCATTTTCCATTTTTAATTCCTGAACAAATTGTTTATCAGGAATGCCCTCGTAATTATCAATATTATGACTATCTTTGATTTCTTTACTTTCGCGATATGATATTATATATTGTTTTCCGTCTTTATCATAATCAAAAATATGATTCCGCGAATATTCATTATCTTTCTTAACTATTTCATATTTTTTTATAATTAATTCCTTTTTTTCATATGTTTTTAATATATTATCAATAGCGTGAATTGCTTCCAATATATTACTATTTTTAAGAGAATGCTTGATAATATCTAAAATTTCTATTATCGCCTCTTCATTTTCATAATTACCAGTATTTTTAATTTCTTGTATTATTTCATAAATTTTAAAATCTGCTAATGGTTTTATTTTTTGTGTTATAATATTATTTTCACGCTCATTATCTAAAATCATCTTATTTTTATCTAAAAAATCTACTATGTTTTCTGTTAAATTTAATAATTGTATTGTGGTACTTAATTTTTCAAAGAAAATTAATTTTTTATTTATAATATCAGGTCTTTTGATTTTTACAGGTCTTGATATATTTTTCCGTTCTTTATATATCCCAATAACTTTCGTCAAATAATCACATAAAATATCAAAATCATCTTTATTAATAAAATCAAGAGATTTGCCAAATTTATTTAAAGCAATTTCTATATTATAATAATCTAAATCGAAGCATTTTTTTAAATATTCTATAATATTATGAATATCTGGTTTAATATCCTTAACTAAATCATTTATATTGTCATAATCTTCAGAAGATACATAATTAATGTTTTTAGTCTTAGTTAAATGCGATGTTATTTTAGTATATATATAATCATTTATTATTACTTTGGGAATTTTATAATAAGCAGATATTATAGGAATATTAACATCGTCAATAGGATATACTGGATAATATATTGGAAAATATTTATTATTAGGTTCTATTGTAATATTTATTTTAGATGTAGGTTTTAAGCGTAGTTTAGTTGAATCATTATTGTATTTAATACAAAAAAAATATTTATCCTTTGCTATATCATGATTTAAAACTGACTTTTTCTTAAGATTATTAAAATTCAAAGCATCATTTTTATCTATTGTATCATAACTTGAATCTATTTTTTCAACTTCAGCATTAAAAATATAATTATCATATTTTTTTAATTTTCCTCGATTATCTTCTATATCATTTAATATATTGTAAAAAAGATTAGTTATATCATCTGCCTTCTTATTATTAACAAATAACTCAAATAAACTATCCTTAATATCTTTACGCGATAATGCTATAAAAGAAGGATTATCTTTAATAATATCATCTAAACTCATTATCTCAAGATATTCAATATTATCCAATTCTTCATCTTCATAATTATACTCAATATCATCAATATTAACTGACATTATTAATTTATCTCTTTCTTTTAATATATAATAATATAAATTATGATACATTATTATCTATTGAGAACTTATTCCATTTTGTCTTAATATCTACTATTTCATTTATAATCTCTTTGCATATTTTTTCTAAAAATATAATAAACATATTTTTATCTGTAATATCAGTCAAGGTTATTCTTATAATCATTGTAGATTTTAGTGGATGGGGGCATATATATCCTATATATTTACATGTCATATTATTTACATTTTTTTTATTTCTCACATAATTATTATGTACATATGATTGTATAATATTTCCCAATGTATCATCTTCATTATCAATAATAAATTCATAAGTCTCTGCGATATCTTGAAATTGTTGAATTTTAATAATTACCGAATTATTAATATTTATCAATTCAGACATTAAATTATTTAATTTGCTTATAATAATATCTAAAGATTTAGGAATTAAATATCGTGGACCCATATTAATATTAATATGTTCAATGTCAAATTTGAATTTTGTAGGATCTCCATATTCGTTCATATAATAGGCTCGTTCCTTATCTAAAATACTATCATATTTCTTTGCCTCTTTAGGATCTTGAATATACGAAAAGTTTGATAAAGAAACAGGGTTAAACGACGCATTATCACGTCCTGTTTTTTTTACAATATTTGCCTTTAAATGTAGATGTTCGCCAGGTCTTAGTCGTGTAATTAATATATTATGTTTTGATACTTTATTTGGCGGAAATAGTTCTTTTAGTTTTTTTTCAGTTAATTCAATGTCATTTAATTTTGCCTTAAAATCCGATGTTCTTACATCAACACTTTTACTAGTAGTATTTTTAACATTTAGTTCAATAACAAGAGAATTATCTTCGTAATTTTCAATTTCATCTGTTGTCATACAAATAGGAATTAATCCTATGCGATGTATTATAAATTCATCGTGTAAAGCACCTGTATTTTCTATAACATTAACTGTAGGTTCATCTTTATCTAATTTTTCTCCAATTGCTCCTAAATTTGGTATATCAGTCATTATAATTCTTCTCATACCATTTACAATCGCCAAATCAATATTATGAATATCAAAACTATGATTATTTGAAGGGTCTATTGAATCAAACTTATAATTGTAAAACATCCTATTAATATATAGTTTATAATATTTTTATATATCAATTTTTAAAAATAAAAATATTTATCTATTTCTTTTGATATATTATAAAATATATCATGAATACTATCAATAATATCATAGGTATTAAAGTCATTATACTAACTATCCAACTCCATATATAACATTCGCCTTTTGTCAAACATGTTATATTATAACCCGTCAGTAGTATAACTAATATATATATTACATATACTAATAGATATACACCAGGACCTTGTATATATATATTTAATATTAAACATATTATTGTTAATATTATGCTGAATAATATATATATCCATCCTTGTGTAGAAAAGTAGTCTAACATATTTTATATTCTTATCTATTAATAATAATATATTTTAGATTTATCAAAATTATGAAATCAATGTATTCATAATTGCGAAACACATAGATGTCCGTGATTGCATTTCATTAATTGGATTAGAAGCAAAGAATTGAATAAGTGTTTTGATATTTTTGATATCATTACATTGACACAGATAATAATAAATATTAGAACTTGTAATTAGTTTCTTATTAAATGTTGTAATCTGTAGATTTCTCAATTGTGCCAAATGATATTGAATAATTGGGGCGAATTGTTTATCCATCTCCTTATTCATCTTATATCTATTATATGTCGGATTATATGTTGTCGTAGATTTGTAATAACTATATAGACTATCCTTGATTGTAGAAATAATCGTATGAACCAAATATGTAGGGTCTATCTGTCTTCCGTTATTATCAATCGGAATTTCAATATTAGGGTTATATGTAGCGATATAATCCTTAATCGTATAATTTTGCTTATTTTTCATATATACAGACAGGATATTCATCCATATATTGGGATGACAAGGGTCTGTTTCTTCGCGATAGTTAATATATGCCGATGATATTTTATATAGTCGTGAAAAGTTTTCTCCTTCCGTTTTCTTCTTAATAATCAATCCATAACTTTTATTTTGATTAATATGAAGATTTGCCTGATTAATATCCGCAAAATACGCAGGATATCTAACACCCATATTATATAATTCTTGAATTGAAGACATATTAATATCATATTCTTCAAGTGTAATTCTGTTTTTTGTATTGATATGTACTAGTTCCTTATAATTTTCACCAAGAACATCTGTATAATCAATAATATGTTTATTATCACTGTGAATCAATACAAACTCATATGCATGTTCAGAATTCAAATTAGAAACAAACATTGCACGCAAAGTTTCACTAACATTATCTGGCTGAATGTGAGAAAGCATTTCGACAATTTCAGGAGATTTACTATACAATTGCAAAAGCACTTCGTCAAACATCTTGCCGTGCGATTTTGTTGGATGCGAGAACTTTGAACTATTCGCGTCAGGACAACTCGAAGTACCAAAATACCACTGATTTTTATAATTGTATACTGTAATTATAGTCCCATCATATGCCTCATAACATTTATCAGTATCGCTATAAATCTTCGAAATATATTCTTCATAACTAATTCTTCGTGGAATAGAATTGGCATATGTAACGACAACATTATTATTATATGAGAGAGAGAAGTCCAATACGATACTCCGACATTGCTCATAAAGTTCCTTATATTCGCAAATATCACTCATCTTATAATTATTGTGAAGAAGCACAATATCATCATTATTCTTAAATTTTTTAACTTTGATATTCGGCCAGAAATGATATTTTTTTAGCATATTAATAAGAGTATTTGCATGAGTAGTATTGCCTCCATTGCTATCGTAAGTTATTACAATTAATTCATTAAGATTCTTAGGGGGGACATTGGACAATGACATATCACTACTCATAATAATACTTTGTTAAAAAATATATATATTTAATTGCTTATATCAATTTTTATAAAAATTTATGAAAAAATAAAGTAAAAATTATACACAAACAGTTATACAACATCTTCGTATGTTTCTCACATACAAGAAGACTTAATTGAAAAAATGTTGTAATATGATATTGAAGTTATTTTTCAATTTTTTTATAATATATATTAGAAGATAAAAATATGGGTAAAAAAAAGGGAGGTGCGCATGGTATTAAAGATGGTATGTATAAATTTGATAATGGTGTTGAAATTTACTTTTTTGCAGATCTAGAAGGTAATATGCCAGATGAAATTTCGAAGTTAATTAATATTAAAGACAATGAAAAACAGACACAATTTAAATTAGATGATAATCGTGCAATAGTTTTTACAGGAGATATTACAGACCGTGGCAAAATGTCTATTCGTAATTTAAAAAATATGCTTAAATTAAAAACAGACAATGAAACACACGTTGTATTAACATGTGGCAATAGAGATTTAAATAAGATAAGGTGTTATCAAGAATTTGCTGTCTATGCTATAGAATATATATTAATGCAAAAAAATATATATAGTTTAGGAACTCCCGCAGAGATTTTTATATATATTATCAATAGATATAACAATATAAAGACCGATGGATATAATAACCTAGATGTTTTTAAGTTTAAATACTCTGCAGAACATATTGAACAGTATGTAAATCTAAAAGGTGTATGGTTACATTATGGAAAAAATCAAGAAGGGCAACCTGCTAAATCTGAGGATCAATTGATGAATTTTGCTAAAAACTATACAAATGATTTAAAAGAAAGAGTTGCATACATATATGCAAATACATTTGGATCACCAAATCAGGTAGATTTTTTTAAAGAAGAGTTCGAAGAGTTATTTGATATTCATTCATATTATTCCAAAAATGCAATAAACAAAGGAGAAGAATATCTTAATAAAGAAAATTTTTATAATGAATATATACATTTATTTATAATTACGATGAATATGATAATGGGGAAAAGATGGGACAATGACAATAATAATAATAATAATATAGGTAACAGATTAATTGATAAATTTAATGATTATATAGGTTTATACATAAGATATTTAGAAAAATGCCATATTATGTCAAAAATTACTATTGGTAATAAATTGATTATTACATCCCATTCAGGTATACCATATGACGATACTGAGAGCCGTTTTATAATACCTCGCAATATAGGAAAATCCTCTGCTGAAGATTTAAAGGAAATAAATATTGAAAATATAGTTTTATTGAACACAGAATTAACCAAATTTTTAACTGATTTTGACCAATACTTTAATAATAATAATAAACTTGATATTATTATAAAGTTATTTAAAGAAAATTTTAAAAAATATATAGCTATGACAGGTGCTTGTTTGGATGAATGTAATAAACATATAAAAGATTATGGACAAAAAACTATAAAATCACAGTTTTCGCCCATTGTTGGAATACATAGTTTAAATGATAGGGGACCGTTAAAATACAGAGGAAAGCCGATTATTTTAGACAGCGAGTATGATAAATATAATAAAATATATCATATATTCGGTCATCAACCAGCTGGATTATTACCGAGCTTTAGCACAGCAGAAAATAAACAAAAAACACAAATAACATATCATATTGATTTGGATATATCAAAAGCCGAGAATATTGGCGGCACATCAAACAGTAAATCTTATGCTTATCTTAAAATAACAAAAGATGAACATCGCTTTGTTGGAGAAACAAAGACAACAAAAACAATAATATATAATCTTATTAAAGAAGAGGGTAAAGAAGAGGGTTCAGATATATATATTTCTAAAAATAATGAAGATAAAGAGGATATATATAAAGAGAATATATATATTCCCTCTTCATCAGACAATTATAATATTTCATTAGACAAATATATACCACTTTTTGGATTATACAAAGTAACTAAAGAAGATAAAGTAACTAAAGAAGATATAGAAGAATCTAATCAGATAATATTACATTCTGTAGATAATAATACATATTATGGTATGTGTAGTCAAAACTTTCAATTATTAAAATATGTTCCACTAGTTCAACCAGTTCAACCAGTTCAACCAGTTCAACCAGTTCAACAAGATGGTGGAATAAGTAATAAATATAAGAAATCTGAAAAGAGGTTTATTAATGGTAAAAGAAAAATGGTAATATATACAGGGAAACGCGGGGGCGAATATGTTAAAGTAAAGGGGGTATTTATATCATTAGCAAAATATAAAAAAATTATAAGTAATAAGGCTGCTAAAAAAACCAAGTAGTTTTCTTATTCTTATTGCCTCTAACAATAATATGAATACATATATATCGTTGTAAATAATAAAAGTAATGTGTATATACGATATAGTGTTTTGTCATCTATATAATTATTTGCTCCTAAATAAGCACCTACAATACCTCCCAATATACTTCCAGAAGCCACTATAATGGCGGTGTTAAAATCAAAAAATCCATGTTGATAATATAAATATAAACCAGGTAATGCGTTAGGTATAGTATTTAAGAAAAGAGAAATAGCGACTGCTTGCTGAAATGAAAAATTATAATGAACAAGTAAAGGTAAATATAATACGCCACCTCCTATACCAAGTAATCCTACAATAGCGCCTATTATTAAAGAACTAATAAATATCTCTATTATCATCTATATAATTATTTAGATATTTAATAGCAATATGTATATCAATTATATATAGAATAACCAAGAATTTTTATAAAAATGAATAGAATAATTTGAGTACATAACTTTATTTATTTATAAATTTATAAAAAACTTTAGAAAATCTAGAAAATAAAAAGTTATGTACTCAAATTATAAAATAGAATTTTTAGAAATAATATGGTAATTACATATTGCTACAAGACCTACACTTATCTATAGCCTTTAAATAATTATTTAGATATTTAATAAAAATATAAAAATAACAATGATTTAATTAGATATTTAATAAAAATATAAAAATATTCTATTTACCTTCCGGATTTTTATAATATTTATCAAACCATACCTGTCCAACCTCTTTAGAAGCCTGTTCGGAAGATAACTGATTATTTATTATTTTATCTCGCATTCCCAAGAAATATTCAAGGCTACTATATTCAAACCCTTCCTCTTTTGTAACCATGACATATAACATAGGATATCTTTCTTCAAAAAACAAGATTCCTTCTATTGAATTTTTCATTTCTTTCAATAGTTCATCATGTGACGAATATTTAGTCTTGTTCTCAGTCATATATAAAACAATATCCTGTACCATAGTTTTTATATCCGCTGTTTCCATACCATCTTTTACAAAATCAGCAACTCTTCTTTTTTTTCTTTCTGTACTCATACTATTTTACATTAAATATTAATTTTATCTTTATATAATAATATCTATTTTATATATAGAATAATGAAAAAAGATTTAGAATATACTGAATTAGATTATAATCCTAATGTTCCTGTACCTCTTCAACCAAAAAATGCGGGGTTATATACAGGGGATGTTTTATTTGATAAAAAACCTTGGGGTAATAGTTATAAAATGCCTCCTGTTGAACCTGATGCTGTAGCATATGCCTCACAATTTTATGCTAGTCACCATATACCCTCGTATAATAGACCTGGAAATAATTTTATTAATACTAATAAATATCAAAAATATACTATATTAAATGGACAAGACAATTATAATTTTAGTTGTCATACAACAAATTTAATATAATGCCTAAAAATTGATATAATGATTATATTATCATCTTATCATAATGCCTAAAAATACTGTATCTACTTCTACATCAACAAGAAAAACCACAGATTTGAAATTTCCTATTAAGAATGATGGAACAAAAGATGAAAGATATACTATGCCTCAATTTGTTAATAAAGACGGAAAAAAAGATATGCGTACAACACCAACGTGTAAAAGAAATTAATATATAATGTTATTATTAAATTGTTTCTTGATTTTCTTGATTAATCAATATAGTTGGTTGTATTTTTTTTATATTATTTTTGTGTTTTATTAAGAAATCACATATATATTTATAAACCTCGTCTACTTGCTCGAATGATACACCGCCAGTAATCAATATACTACCACTTTCAAATAATGCTCCCGTAACCTTTTTACAATCTCCGATATTTTCACCTTTTCCTTTTCCATAACATTTTTTAGGACAATAACAGATGCCATTCTTTTTATCATTACATTTATTCCAGAAATATTCTAATTTAACACCTTGATATATTCCAGGCTGAAAAGAACACTTGTTATTATATAATTCGCAAATAAATATCTTATGTATTTCACGTCTTTTTAATCCAAATGGAACTGTCAAAGACTCTTCGCAATATACCTTAAAATCTGAATTTATCATCCTGATTTTAAAATTTTGATATTTCAATTTTAATTTATAATTTTCATCCCTGTTATTTATAATATCATTACTTATATTGTTGTAAATATTTTTAATATTATCAATAATATGATTTACAATAATTTCTGTATCTTCTACAATTTTAATTCCTGTAATTTGAATATTTCCATTCTTAAATATTTTTACATTAGGCATATATTTATCATTTTTATATATTATAGTAACCTGATTATCAAATCTATTTTTCTTCATTTTGTTTTTCTTACTATTTCTTCTCTTTTTAGGATATATTCCTCTATTCAAATCATCTCCATCTTTCATATATTGAGCCCATACTATACCACCAGTATCATCCTTGTCAATTATTACAATGTTATCAAATAACATTCTTAAATTTAAATTAATATCTTCTCCAATATTCGCATTGCAAGTTATAGTCGATACTCTATATTTTGAAAAATATATTTCCTTATCTTCAGTATCGCGAGTATTGTCAGTATAATCTACGATATTTATAACACTCATTGTTATTAATAATTAATATGTAATTCACAATAATTATAATATCTGTGTTCTTATATCATTTTTTATATTTTTTTGTTTCAATTTTATTATTCATATTATCTGTAATATTTTTGAGATAAGATGTATTTACAATTTCATAATTATAAGTAGTTGCTATCATAGGCGGAAGATTTAATATATGTGTTTTCTCATTTGTATGATGACCTTTACGGAACTCTTCTATATTCATAGGTCCATTGAATATATCTAGTAAAAAACGCGAAGGAGCGGGACGTATAGGACGAATACATCCAAAATGTTTACTTAGCATTTGTATTAAACTGTTTATTTCCCATACTTTATCGCTTCCACAATGAGATGAAAAGTTATAAGCATTCGCACATTCTAATGAACAAAAATTTCCAAATAATATATAAGTATTTGTTATATTATTATATTTGTATGGCATTCCATAAATTCTATCTTTTATTGTATGACAGCACCAATAGCAATTATTTGAAGATTTAATAGTATTATCGCTATATTCTATATTATTATCTTTATTGCTATCTTGTTTTATTAAATTATCTTGAATATTATTATAAAAATTTGTCTCATTTATATAACAACAGTTAGGTTCATAAGGAGTTGGTGCTTCTAATAGTTCGTCAGTTATATTTATTTTATTTATATCGCTGTCAGATATAGGTAATTGCAATATAATATCTTCATTTTCAACTAATACAACATCTTTTACTATAGTATTCATCAACCCCTTTTTCTTATCTATTGTAGATTTAACATCCGTGTTTTTACTTTTTCTAGGCATTTAATTATAAACGCTTATATTATTTATATATATTTATATACTTGTATATATAACATCATTTATTATTATCAAAATAATCTTTAAAATATACAATACTTTTGATTATATCATTATTAATATTAGTATAAGGTTTATCGGTAGTTTTAGTAAATGTTATATCCTTGCCATTCTTAGATTCTCCTATACATTTATCTTTAATCTCTCTAATTTCGCCATTGAGGGAATTAATAGTATCTATCAAATATTTTATTATTAACACAAAAACGATTATTATTATTAATATAAATAAATCCATTAATACTTTTAATAATATAAAAGAATATAAAAAATATTAATTATTAACTAAATTTCAATCCAGCACTTCCATTTAATATTGTTAAAACATTTATTTCTAATACATATATGGAAATTTCGAAATTTAATGGATAACTTTGATTAAGAACTTGAGTATATATATTGCTAATATAATTATAAACAGCATCATTTTTAACATCAGTATTAACATTTATAGATAATGACGTAGTAATCTGTGTATTATCATAAGATCCTGAATTTATCTGTTTTTCGGGAAATAGAGCAAACGAATAACAATATAGACCTGTTCTTGGTATGTTTGTGTGATATTTATAAGGCTGTATTTGATTATAATAATTAGCATCATAGTCCGCACGCGATATTTCACGATTCCATAATATTGCGGCTCTTTCTAATATTCCTAATCCCTCATTATATTCGTGAGATGCTGTATAATTCGTATAATTATTAAAGTTTCTTATAGAATCACTTCGTCTAGATATCCATATAATTTCTTTAATATGATGATTTGCGTTCGTTATATCTATTAAAGTATGATTATCATTTAATGTAATCGCTGGTGTTTTTTTAACTGTATTTATAATATAATTTAATTGATTAGTATTTAATAGTAAACTACTTCTTTCAACACTATCTAAATATACATATGTGCATAATAATTCATTATTTACATCAAAATTAACATCACTTGGTTTAACAAATGCTGTTATATTTAATGGTACATTTGGTCTATGTATAAGATTATACATAGTTGAACTTACATAAGTATTTAATATATTGCTCCAAACTTGATATAATCCCTCAAAAGCCTTATCGTTTATATAAATGTCCAGTTCAACTTCATTATTCTCTAATTTTAATAATGGAAGAGCCAACGAAGGATTCTTTGTAAACCAGAAATTAAGAGGAACTTGAATCTTCCTCTTTTTAATACTAGGAATATTTGGTGTTTTTACATAACTTGAAACAGGATAGGTAACATTGTAAAGTCTATTATTTAATACTCTGTATTTTGGAACAAAATTGAAAGGTGCAACGTATTCATCTATATTTCCTATCAATTTATTATACTCAGCATTATCTTTACTTGTCAATTCATTCCATATATTCATCCATTCACCATATATTGTTTCTATATTAACTGTACCAATTCTAATACTCGCCTCTCTTATATAATTAAAACCCAAATTGTTAACCCATCTAAACTTATATATATTATCGGAATATATATCAGGGATTTTAAAAGTCAAAAACATACTTGATAATAAATCAGCATATCTTTTTATTTTAAAATTAATACGTAATTCAGATGTTGATGTTCTAAATCCTACATTACTATCACCTGTTGAAGTAATTACTATAGTTTCCATAGAAAAATTAGTATGTTTTTTGAGAACATATTTATAATAATTAATATGTGGTTGCAATGTGATATATTCGCTCATATTACCCTTTAAAACTAATTGCATCAATCCGCCTCCCATTTTTAATATATCCTTTATTAATATACATTTTTATTAATAGGCTTATATACTTATATTTACTATTTACTTAACCTTTTTGCGTCCTCGCACTAATTGCTTCCATCTTTACATATTAATATATTTTTCCACAAAATTCTTCATAATATCGTATTTTCTTTCATCGTTGTATTCTTCTAATTTTTTCTCAGAATCCCTCTTATCTATTATTATTATCGTGGGATATCCTGAAATTTCATATTTATCTATTCTATCCTTGCAACTTTTCATATTATATTTTTTAAATTCTATATTATTACTATACTCGCTACTAAGTTTATCCCATACTTTCGATTTGCTAAAATCTTCGCAGTGTCTACAGCCGTCCATATAATAATACTCGATTCTATATTTTTTATCATCATCTGAAGTGCTTTTAAAAGTCTCCATTATTTTATTTTTATTATACGCTAATAAAATAACAATTGCTAATAATAAAAAGAATATTATTGAAATCATAATAAATATATCGCTTTTGAAAAAACTGCTTTTTACAGCCATATTCTAATTGTATAATCCTCTAAATTATTATTAGATAATAATATCGTTATTATTGGATATTTCATTATATTCGCTTTTAATTTTATCGGTTTCTTTTATGATATCATATTCATCATTATCAAAATGTATTATAATTGAATTATAAAAATACGTCATATTTATATCAATATTCGCATTAATCTTATCTTCAATGTACCTTTTGATAAAATTGATAAAATATTTTTTTTCTATTAAAAATATCCTTACATCAAGAGTATTATAATCTATTGTCATGTCATACTCTTTTAACACATAGTTATCATAATTATTATCCTTTAGTATATTTATATACTTGTATTGACTACTATCGTCGCATACAATTATAGTTCTATATACAAGATAGTTTGAATATAGTTCGTCTAATTTATTAATTATCTCACTCTTCATTAATACTTTATTAACTATTATTGTTTTTGCCTTATGTATATTATAACTTAGATATATTCGCAATATTATATTATTATTTAATCAATATATAAGATTATTTACAATAATAAAATATAATGGACGAACAAATCATTAAGATTAATATAGAGAATTTTAGATATATCTATAATTCCATAGATATACCGCAAAATATTTTGGATAAAGCAGTTGATATAAAAAATACGTATTCGTGCTTTAATTCTTATTATGACCCTAAAATGATATGGGCTAAAAAAATATATAATAATAAAGATAAGTATAATAAACCTAAGAATAAATCAAGATTTCATATTATAATACCCGACTTTACTAAGAAATCTGAACTTAAAAGGTGTTTGATAGGTAATTTAAATAAACTTAGTATTAAAAACAAAGATAATATATATGAAAAAATAAAGGAAATTATCAGTCTTAATAATAATATAGACGATGTATTTATGATAATATGGAATTATATTAAAACAAGTGATAATGAAATATATATTAATTTATTAAGTCTATTTGATAAGGGATACTTAGAAACAATGATAGATAATCTTTGGGATAATTATATAAATAATAAAGAATGGGACCCTCCTAAATATATATATGAAAACAATCTTCTAATATTGAATGATGAATATGAAATGTATTGTGAATATACTAAATGGAAGCGTGGAATAAATAATATTAATAAGATATGGATTAAATATAAACAAGAACACCTTATAATATTACTAAATAATATTGCTGATTATATCCTTATTATATATAATACCTCTATCTATAAATATATTATAGATATTTTATTAGAACAATTATATAAAATATTATCTGTTATAAAATATAAATCTATAATTGATAAAATTAAAAGTATCGATATTCAAAACTTAGATAATTCTACAAAATTTTTTATTTATAATATTATTGAATTATAAAAAAATTATTTCTATATAATAGTATAGAGTAAGAAATAGTACAATGAAAGAAAGCGAAAATAACTTATCTTTTTATAGTAGTGCCATAATCCAAGCAATTTTTGCTATATTATTATTAATAATTCTCAGTTATATTTATAAACTCGAGAATATGGGGTGCGAATGTTCAGAACATCCCAACAAAGATTTTATCAAGAACTTCACTATTATAGCTCTCGGTTATTTTATAATAACATCTATAATATCTCTTAAAAGTGTAGCTAAAAGTATGGGATATGTCGTAGTTCAATTATTATCAATCGCTACATTCGTATTCTTCTTAATGTTTGTAGTATATATATATTATGCGTTTGATTATGTTAGATATTTAACTAATGAAAAATGCAAATGTTCGGAAGATTTAAGTCGCGATATTATATCTGTAGGTACTATGATATCCCTCTTCCTCTTCTTAACTCTTCTATTCACTATTATAATAATACCTATATTATTAAGTACGCTAAGCAATCTTTTATCTAAAATAGAGGTATTTGAAGAAGAAGTTGAAGATACAATCCGCAATCCCATGAAATCTCTACGAAAGACGCCCGATAGAATAGTCAAATCTGTTAAAGAAGTCGGTAGTTTTGTTAATAAATCTGCTAAAAAAATATCAAATCTTAGAAAAAATAGATAAAAATAGATAATAACTTTTTTTTATATATTATATACATTTATATGTTTAGTGTTCGTGTTCCTTTTTTTGGTCTTCCGCGCCCTTTTAATATTTGAATATCCGCTGTATCTTCTATTATTGATGTTATTTCTTCGTCACTTACTGAAAGAGTTTCTATATTATTATCAGTATCGTCTATTGATATTTTGCTATGAACATTTTTAATTATATTATCTATATCTTCGTATTGTTTTTTCTCATTATATTGTGATGGAATAGTTTTATTTTGTGTAAATTGAGGCATATTTGAAGGTACAGGATCGCTATTTAAAGAACCAAATAAATTACTAACCATATTAAATAATCCCATATTATCATTGCTCGAACCTCTATTTTGAGACATTTGTGGTATTTGTTGTTGAGCATTACCCATTACATATTGTTTCGCTGCCGCATTCTGAAACTGTTTCATTAATTCAGGATTAGAACGTAATACATTTTCAACATCAGGCAATGGTTGTTCTTTAAACATTCGACTTGTTAAATGAAACATAAACGCACTTCCCGATAAAGAAATGAAAAGTCTTAATTCGGGTGCCATTTTCTTTCCTGTAGCCTTATATTTATAATGTAATTCTTCAAAAATATCATCATAATCATTGATATTTTCATTTACTTGCTCTGACCACCCGTCTAATTTAATTGAAAATGGATCATATCGCCCATTAATATATTCAGTTCCTGAAATAAAAGCCATTAACATTTTTTGCTGAAATCTCACACTACCATCTAGTTCTTTTTCCCTTATAATTCTATTATATTCAGTTCTCATCTCTTCAATATCTGAATTCATATTGAATTTAAAAGGTATCTTAAACCCCTTTGATTCTAATCTGTCTAATTGATATATTATTTCTCTCTTTTCATTTATCTCGTTTTTAATTATTTCTTTAGGGCTTAAAAAACTATTATTTTTATAATTGTTATTATGTTTATTTTTTTTGCCGCCACCACTTCCTTCACTTCCTTCACTGCCTCCACTGCCCTCACTTCCTCCACTTCCTTCACTTCCTTCGCTTTCTTCACTGCCTTCGCTGCGCCCGCTTTCACTTGTACAATCGCTTGCGTTATAATCGTATTTCTTTTTTTTTCCACTTTGCGAACTTTTTGAACTGTATAGACTTTTACCACTATTTTTACTTTCGTCACTATCGCTTTCAGTTTCTATTTTTGTAACCCTACCAATTTTATCTTTATTACGATAAATATTACCTATATTTTTCATATAGTTTTTTTTACCACCTGAAGAACTTCCGTTAGAAGAACCTGACGACATTGATATAACATCGTCACTTATTTTCTTTTTATTAAATAATTCGCTATTTATACCAATACTGGACTGTTTGTTCATTGGTATATTAAAATCAAAAGACGGTGTATTAAAACTATCTTTGTTCAATTCTATTAAATCACTATTTCTATTATTATAATTTGATAGTAAAGCCATATTATATATTTATTTGGGTATCAAATGTTTATATATCTATTATAATTTTTAAATGTTTATTAATACGCATTTAGAGAAAAAAAATAATTTTTAGTTATTTCTATTAGATAGCCACGATAACCAAGCGTCATAAAATAATTTACCTGATTTTTTATAATATTCTGGATGAAATTGTATCCCTAATATATCTTTCTTTTTATAATATAATATGTCTATCATATTTTTTCTTTTCATTACAACATTTATATTTTTGCCTACTTTAGTAACTATATCATTGTGATTATATCTATATTTAGTTTTTATAATATCAAAAGGATATTTTATTTTTAAAGGTTTATCATAGTTTCTAATATATCCTACGTCTCTCGTTCTGACATTAGATAACCTCCCAAATCTTATTGCGATATATTGCATTCCGTAACAAATTGCCAAAATATGTATCTTGTTAGCATGCTTAAATATTATCTCAGGAACTTTGGGTGATCTTCTATTAACTAGGCGATAATCAGAACCAGAAATTATAATCGCATCCAATTTATCCCCGAGATTATTAAGCAATTCTATGATGCCGTCTTCATCATACCAATATCTAAAACATAATCTCGCCTTTCTTATAGATTTTTTAAAACGCATTTTATCAATATTGTTCATAACACGATTACTATACATTAATATTATCAATATTTTAGGATTTTTCTTTTTTTTCATTATCTTCATTATTATCAATGTTTCTAATATATATTTTATTATATTTATTCTCAATGTTATCTTTTATATTACTTCTAATATATGAAACTGCCTGTAAACACGCATCGCTCAAATCATCCTTCTTCTTATTTTCATTAAATATCTTTTTTAAATGTTCATCTTCACTTATATATTCGCGACATAATTCTATACTAAGCATCTTGTTCATTTTATATTTATCGCGTCTAAAACCTTTCTTATTTTTAACATCGCCTTTATCGTCGGATTCAATATTAATTATATATTTGTGATTTTTTGTTTTTAAGGAAGCATTTACAAGAACTACACTCCCGACCTCTTTATCCCAATATTTAATTAAACTAAAATAACCATATATTATATGTTGAATAGTCTTCATTATTCCATTTAAATTAGATGGTTGATTCTCTATTAAAACATATTCTATCATATTTATATTTATATTCTTGAGATTTCCTATTATATTATCCATCTCAATATATATTCTTTCGGATATATCTTCTATCCCTTTAATCTCTTTCTTTGATGATGCTAATGCTATTATGCGCCAATCGAGAATTTCTAATATATCCGTCTTCTTTATTATACATACCGCCAAATTCTTAACCCCAATATCAAAACTTATATATATCATATATTAATATATATTATTCATATCCTTATTTACTCAATAATTTTACTATTTTTAATTATTTTTATTAATACTTTTTTGAATTTCGGCTACTATTTTAGGTGTATATGATGTGATATTATAATTTTTAATAAGTGTTATTAAATCTTTCCAAAAAGTATCATTATTATATTTTGAATTGTATTTATTTATTCTCTTGCATTTTTTATATAACCATTTATATAATTTCTCTAAATTTTCTGTAGTCTTATTTGATATCTTACTTATTCTTTTTTCTTTAATTAATCTATCTATATATCTTTTCAAATCTTCGCATTTATGATTATTCGGTAAAGTCTCGCGCAAATCATAAAATTTCATATAATTATATGATGGACATATTAATAAATTTTCAGTATAATCTATAAATGTTGGATTATTATCTATTATTAATAGTCTCTTACTGATATCATATTTATTAGGTATTTTTAAACTTTTACTTATTAATGGCAATACTTTGGCAATAGATTTTTTTATATTTCCATTATTATCTATTATACAATTATCGCGCGTTAATAACGGTCTATCAAATTTAAAATTATTATTTTTTTCTATTATCGCTATTTCTTTATTAGCCCATTTTTTCTCCGATGCCGTATATATGTAAAAATAGCACAATGGATACTGTTTTTTCATAGCCGCTATAAATGTAAAAAAGTATGGTCTTATTAATAAGGATTTGTCGGAATAACTTTCTTTTAAATAATTATTACATAATAGTTTATGTTTATTTAAATTTTTTATATTATTTTTTTTTATTAATTCAATAATATTATATAAATCACATTGATAATTACAATCACCTATTATTGTTCCGTCCAAATCTATTATAAATATATAAGGTTCTGTATTAGATCTTTTATCTTCTTTATTATTCATTAAATCTATTATATTATTATATTAGAATATTGCTTTATAAATAGAAGATAAATAATATAATGTCTCAATCGTATATTTATAATACAAATAATATTTCAAAAAAAAATAATTTTTCAAATTCAATGAATAGCAAACTTATTGATACATATGATAAATCTAATATAAAAATACCAGAATTATTAATTAAATATTTTAAAAATAAAAATTTAAAATACAATTTAAAACAAAGAATTTTCTACTACAATCATATATTAGAAAGATTAAAAAACATTAGTAATAATCAATGTTTAGTAGAGTATGATATTAATTCTAAAAAAAGTAATAATAACAAAGGCTATAGTATTAACGATACAATATTTCTTACTAAAAAATTTGGTTCTATCAGCAAATACGGATATATTTATATCACAGCCATTAGAAAAGAGATAGGCAAATTTCCTATAGCATCAAAAATTATGATTAATAATAGTGTAAATTTGTTTGAAGCAAATACTAATTTAAAAATAACAGATAAAATTGTAAAAACTATGTGTTCAAGACATTTTATTCTTACATATAAAGTTATTATGTGCGATAAAATTACTAATAAAAATCTACCTGATATTGTTGTCAACAAAAAATACTATGTTTTATTAAATGAATTAGCAAGAGGTGATTTAAAACAATTATGTAGTAACAAATTATTTCTTAAAAATGATAACATATTATATAATGTTTTTATTCAAATTATATTATCTATATCGACATTTCATCATCTAGGTTATGTTCATGGAGATTGTCATTGGGGTAATTTTCTATATCAAATAAATTATGGAATTAATAAAAACAGTTATCATCATTATAATATATATGGTAATAGTTATTATTTAAAATCTTGCGAATATACTATGTTTATCTATGATTTTGGTTTTGCTAAAAAATTAATATCATCAAATATATCTACAATTGAAGCCGACTATGTTAGATTAATTAATGCTTTTAAAAATAAAAATATAGAACCTAAATCATGGATATCTGTAGATAACAATTTACCTTCTGATAGTGTAGGATTTTTCGTTAAATTGTTTAAAAATGCTATATATGAAAATACGTTTGCTAAAAATAATAATGCAATGTTCTTAGAGAATTTAACAAATAATACAATTATACCTATTTTATTAAACGCTCCTAATAATATTTTTGTAAATAAATTACCACCAAAGGCTACTATAATTAATAAAAAACCTTATTATATTAATAAAAAAATACTTATCAAAAATTAAGAATAGCATCAGCCCTTTTTTTATTATCGTATATATATTTACTATTTCTTTCTTCAATGTATTTAGTCATACTCTCAAATCCAACATATATCATTTCATCCATCTCTTTATTTGTAACATGTAATTTCATACCTTTTCTATTAAATGTAATATTAATAGCATTATTTAATACAAGATTCTTAGGATTATAATAATCAATACAATTACTATCTTGAATTTCTTTTAATAAAACCTGTTTTACTCTTAATATATTTAAAATAGTCATCAACTGCTTTATAATATATATTAAATTAATATTTTTAACAGGTTCATTTATATTATTATTATTATCTTCTTTATATAAAATCATACAAATTATATTTTCTTTTGGAACATTCGCAAATATTTTTATAGGAAAATTATTAGTTAACGCACCATCATAATAGTAATAATCATCTATATTAATAGGTTTAAATAATAATGGTATAGCCATTGACGCACAACATGCCTTATATACGCATATATTAGGAGTATTTTCAATAGAAAAAATCTCGTTTTTGCATGTATTTATATTAGTACAAGATATATATATATTAATACCAAAACTTTTTGATAATTGTGAAAATGTAATAGTTTCTGAAATATCTTGAGTATTATACTCATTTAATAAACACATTTCCGGATATTTTTTTTTTACAACATTTTTCAAATGTTTAATAAAAATTTCTGTATTAAATAAACCATATTCTGTAATTAATTTAATGTATTTTTTTATTGATAAATGACATAATTCACTATCATTTTTAGAAATATATAATATCTCTTCCATTTCTTCAATCGTTAATTTAAAAACAATCATCAATCCAATAAATGCCCCTATTGAACATCCAGCAATATGTTTTATATTTTTATTTATATTATTAATATATATATATCGTAACGCACCTACAAATATTACACCTCTCATACCTCCGCCTGATAAAACTAAATGTGTAATATTCATATATTAATTATAAATAATGATATATATAAGAAAATATATATATATTTTCTTATATATTTGAATTGTATTCTTGTATATTTATTTTGTAATATATAAGAGCCTCTTTAGAAGCATTATTTTCTGCCTCCTTTTTTGTATTTCCTATAGCCGTCGAAATAATGCTTCCATTTTTATCTTTAACACAATAAGTAAATACTCTTATATTATCTTTAATCGCTACATTTAATTCCTTAAATTGAGGAGTATCTTGTAAAGAATGCAACATATGAGATACAAGCATATCCTTGTAATTATTTTTAATTCTAATAAGTTCGCAAAAATCTATATAATTCTCTATAATATATATAAGCCATGATTCTACAACAAAATAGCCAGCACCAGATGATGGATTTATATTTATATTTGGAATAATAACATTATCATTATCTGTTTGAAAATCTAAATATAATGCCCCTAAAAATGCCTCAAATATGTCCTCCATTATTTTATAGTTATTTCTTCCTCCAGATTCTTCAACCTGTTTTGATATTATGGCAAACTTCGGTAATCCTATTTTATCGGATAAATATCCAAGCATTTTTCCATTTACTATTTTTGTCCTAATTTTAGATAAAAATCCTTCGTTTTGATCAGGAAATCTATTATATAAATAATTTGCTACAATCATTCCCAATAAAGAATCTCCTAAAAACTCCAATCTTTCATACGACATATCCTGTAATGGTAAACAATCATTGGGACAATTAGCATTACTTTTTTTAAAATCTGTATTTTTCATAGTACAATATGATTTATGAACGAATGCTACGCGATATAAATTAATATTTTTTATTTTTAAACCAGACAAACCGTTATTTTTCAATAATGTATATAAATCATCTTCGTTTAATAAGATATTTTTAGAATTATACGGTTGATTCTCAATGTCTATATCCATTGTCTTATTGTGAATATTATCAATTCTTTTCATGTTTAATTATTTAACAATAATTAATAATATATCATTTTTTATATATATAAATATTAAATGTATTTTTCTTTTAAATAGAATAAGATAGTAAATGAGTGCTGATATAACAGCTCCTCTAATACAACTTGATTCGGTTGCTATAGGGTTTCAACTTGATGACGAAAATGAAGCAAAAAATATAAATAATTTAAATTTAACAAATGATGAATTTTTAGTGGTTGGTGAAAAAACTTATATTCCTGGAGATACTTCAAATGTTAAATGGAATCTTATAGTAAATACTCAAGGTACTGCTGTTAATGCTTCAAGAAATTTGGCGCGTAATAATTTGACTCACGATACTTCCTTATATGTTGATAAAAATATATATTGTTCTGGTATTATTAAAGCGGCTGGTTTAGAACTAAGTAATATTAGAATAGATAATACTAATCCCATAACATGTAATTTAATTAAAGAGTTTATAGTTAAAACCAATGATCTTGTTGTATCACAACCATTTCAAACAGGATATATAACAAATTATAGCAATTTATATAATATTAATTATGATGTTAAAAATATTTTTACACCTAATTATGTTACTTTTGGCGGACATGTTGATACCTTTAAAAATACTCATCCTCTAAATATTGTTTCGACACCAAATAATAATTTTAATAGTATGCATATTTCTATACGCAATGATACGAATAACAGCGAAGAACCTGTTAAAATGTGTATGGGTATTATTGGTGGAAGTAATATATCCCCTGCTATTATATCTACAACAAAAGGAGTACCTCTTGAATTTCACGTAAGTCGTTCATCGGCAGATATTAATATGGCATACGGTACTAAATCGTTCCCCATATATAATACTACCAATATTCCTGCGATGACTATTGATGCTAATAATAATGTAGGAATAGGTACAAATTATACTAGTTTTAAAATCTATAATAAAAAAAATTTTACAAATAATAGCACAAATAATATAGAATTAAATGAAAAATCTAAATTAGAAGTAAAAGGTTTGTCTACATTTGATGATATTTTATTATATGATTATCAAACAAAAACTTATAAACACCTTGATGATATATATATTCGCGGTATGGGCTTAGGTTCTCTAAATGCCACACAAATAAATGGTGGAGATTTTACAGATTCATTGTATAGATTTACTAATAATTTATCTATTCTTAAATTATTAAATACAAATAATATTAATATTGATAATAATGCTATAATAGGATGTAATTTAACAACTAAATTTTTAAATGTTAGCAACCATTCTATATTTGACGGTAGTGTATCTTTTAACAATAATGTAGATTTTGATAATGTAGAAAATATTAATATAAATAAATTAAATATAACCAATGATTTATTTATTAATAATATACGTGTAACTCCATTAAATACTACTGATACTTTTACTGGTAATTTTGAGAAAAGTTTAGTAGATGGAAGTAATTATATTTTTGTTTATATTAGCAGTAATATAGCATCTCTTGATGCTAATTGTAATGTTAATTTTCCAAATAAATTAGGATTAGGGCTCACAAGCAGCGATGGTTTCGATGGTATTCTAAATATCACTAAAAATGATAGAACTACAAGTAATAATTTTGATATATTATTAAAAAATACATTAGAGAATAAAAATTATATAGCAAATATTGGAAGATTGTCACGTCTTGATTATAACGATAACAGTTTAATATTTAATACAAATAAAGTAACAGGAAAAAAAAATAATATATATTTTTACCCATCAACTGATATATCTATATTAACTTCAAATCGCTATCTTCCTAATTTACAAAATACACCTCCGACATTATCTTTATTAGAAGGAAAAGTTGGTATTAATAAATTAATTCCCGATAATATGTTTTCACTAGATATTAATGGTATTGTAGCGGCAAACGATTATTATGTTTCTCAAAATAATAATTTTAAAAGAACTAAAAATTTTATTTATAATAATGATAAAAACTTTTTTAATTTATACGATTCTACAACTGATAAATTTTGTATTAACTATAACGAACTATTGTCATTTGCTTCTGATATGAGAGGTCTAAATGTTAAAAAAGGTATTAATGCTGATTTATATTATCAAAATAACATATTATTAGAAACACTTCAGCAAACAAGTACTCCCGATAGTTTTTATACTAATAAAAATATATCTATCGGTTGGAATGGTGAAGAAAACGTCACACCTTTACAAATAAGAAACTTATTTACAAATGATTATAATTATTCGACTATACGTATTTATAGAGGAGTTAGAGGAGGAGGTCTTTTTAATAACGCAGATTATAGCGGTATTGATATATGCGAATATGATAGAGATATAAATCAAGATAGAAATAATGAAAAATGGTTCATTTATAAAAATCATAAATATAATGATCTAGACGCAAGAGATTATATGAGAGTAGGTCCTTTACAAATAGGGTATACTAATAAAACAGTAGAACCTACGTCGTATGGTATGTCATTTTATTATGATACAGAAACTTCTAAATATCATATAGATGTAAATAAACCTGAGATATCATACGATGATAAATCCGCAATGACAATATATGGGGATTTAAATGTTCATGGTAATATCAATATTTTAGATAATGACGGATGTAATTTTAATTTTACAATGAAAGCATTATCGTCAAATTTACAAAGAGTAAATAGATATATAAATTATATATCGAGTTCAAGTGATATTGATAATGGATATTCTCAATCAGATAATAAAATAGCCATGTCTATTGATATTTTGAGACCTAAAGAAAATATCATAATAGATGCTGTTGAAAATGAGAAGATTCCTGTAATAATTAAAAATATGAATGACGCGAATCCTGTTACAAAATTTATTACTTATTCAAAATCTAATATTTGCTATTCTATGATAGAACTTGCTATTTATAACAGTAATTTGCAATTAATAGATGATAGTCAAGATAAAGTAAATAATATTAAAAATTCTATCCAAATCAGTGTGGGCAATAATAATAGCAATACGTCTCTTGATTTTAATGTATATAATAATAATGCTTATAAAAATTTCTTACGTTTTATGAATAAAGTTAGTGATAATGGGGACGCCAATAGTACTATAGCACATCTTGGTCTAGGTACTGATAAAAGTTCTAATATTTTATTACATATTGATGGTAATGAAAAATATGGTTTACAAATTACAAATAATAAATACCCTGCTTCTATTAATTTATTAAATTCAGAGGGTAAAAATGTATATCACACTATTTCTGGAGGTGATTTTCATAATAATCATAAATTTACTATTGATGTATCTTCATCAATGCCAAATAATACTATTAATGAACCAATATTAACTAATGTTTTTACAATAGATGCATTCAAATATAATGAAGATAAACGTAGAGGTGCACGTTTTGGATTTAACGAAAATTTTTTAACAGATAATAATCAAACATTTGTAATAAAAAGCGATTATGATACTGTTCCTATGGCAATTACAAGTAGATATAGTTATGAATATATGTTTAATAGTGTTGTTAAAATAGATTATAATAATGTATCAATTGACTTATTATCATCCAATTGGAATAATAATAATAAAAAATATTTCAGTTTATATAAACAAAATATATCTACATTGCCTTCTGTAGATGACAATTTAAATCCTATTACATCAAATAATATTAAAGACGAAGAATTTATATTTAAAACAAGCAATACAATATCAAAGAATTTGTCATATATTTCAGTACATTCTAATATTAATTATCCATATTTCTTTAGTAATTTAAATATAAATTATTTATCTTTTAATCAAAATTTTAATATTACGACAGATAGTGTAAAAGATGAATTTAAATTAACACGTGATAATAATTTTAATATAATACCTAAACAAATATTTTATAGTAGCAACGATGATATAAGACCAAGTGATATTGTTGAGAAAAGTTTTGTAATATATAACAATTCGGTTTTTAATATAGAAGATAATAGTAATATACTTTTTGATTATACATATACAAATAAATATAATATCGCTTCAACGGTTTCTTGTAATATTACTATTACAAATTATTCAAATTTAGAAACAATAGATAATAGTAATTATTTTAATATTAGTAATTATATTACGACAACTCTTTCTACAGGAACAAATCCATTTAATGATAATAATCCAAATTTTGAACACATTTATACCGATTTTAAACAAAGTAAAATAAATATCAATGAAAAATATATTCAATATTCTAATAGTTATTTAAATACTTATACAACAAATGTATTGAAATATAATTCGAATATATCTTATGATGGTATATTTTATTCTATTCATTCAAATTATTTAAATATTACTACATCAAATATAATATTTGATAATCTATTTGATAAAAATACAGCATATTTAAATATTACTTCAAATATTATTGATGCAAATAATATAATCTTTAAAACATCAAATTATTCTATTAATACTAATGCTAATTCAACACCGAGAACTATGAAATTTGAACTCTTAAGTTCTAATATAATTATTGATACATTTGATATATTGGGAAATACTATAAATAAAAATTTAATTATTGAAGAATATTTTAATGATTATTCTAATCATAATTTAAGTAGTTTCAGTATAGGTATTAGAAACTATAATTATAAAAATTATAAACCTCATATTTCTTTAATAAATGATGTTGAAAGAAATAATAGTATTTTTGAAGGTCATGAAATATATAGTTACGATGGTATTTTTGAGATAAAATATGCTAATTCCGACAATAACCAATTTGTACCTCTTAAAATTGATAGTTACGGTAATACGTTCATTAATGGAGGCTTAGATATGAAAGGAAATTTAAGATTTGATGGACGTATATATGATGCCAACGGCAATGATTTAATTGAGATATTAAACAAAAATTATTATAAAGAGTATGAAATAAATTCTAGTAATATTCACTTTAATTCTTTAGGTTCAAATGGTCTTGAAATAAATGCGTATTCGAGTTGTAATCACGAAGATTATAAATTTTTTTATGTTAAAGATTATTTAACTTCCAATATAATTAATGATATTTTAGTTTTACATAAATCAGATTTATTAAATAATAAGTATAATTTGGATTTATACACTGATTTATATGTTAGTTGTAATTTATATATAGAAGGGCATGGTAATAATACATCCTTGTCAGTATTACAAAAAAGAAATACAAATATTATTGAAGCATCTAATTTAGATCGTGAAGTATTAACATTAGCCTATGATGGAAGCATGGGATTAGGAGTTACTCAACCACAAGGTGTATTATTGAATATTAAGCAGAATATATTCGGTAGCAATGTTATATCAGCATCTAATCTAAATCGCGAAGTTCTAACATTAGCCTATGATGGAAGCATGGGATTAGG
>Ga0208226_1000027_pt1 | contig 54298 bp, 38 predicted proteins | sample LakMenE18May11ns_FD_150713 | JGI IMG/M metagenome (GOLD analysis project Ga0208226, IMG submission 150713) | Freshwater microbial communities from Lake Mendota, WI - 18MAY2011 deep hole epilimnion ns (SPAdes) | ecosystem: Environmental > Aquatic > Freshwater > Lake > Epilimnion/Euphotic zone ... | reverse complement strand
AGTAATAAAGCGCCTGACGAAAAAACACCGCTGGAAACTTTTTCTGTAACCCTTGCGCTCACCTGGGAATATTTAACTTCCTGAGTTATGGTTTCGGGATCTTTATTAGGTTCTGGATTTACTTCCGAACTCATGAATCACCTTTAGAGTTTTTGCCTTCGTTTCAAAATACTACATGATTTAATAGTAAGTTTTATTAGTTAAAAACACCAGATGAACCTTAAAATTTCATGTTTTAAGGTACTCACTAAATCTCAGAGGAACTTTTATAAGTGCTAGGAAGAACCGCTTGATTGCTAGCCAAAAACAGGAAAGAATAACTATCAAACAAAATCAGGGGGTTCGAATAAGGATAATCACCCCAATAATTATGAAAAGTAATGAAATTAGATTTGTAATTAAACCGAAAACACCCAACCTACGAATATGAATAAAACGGTTTGCTAGCTCATTTTTTTTGACAAGGCGAGCTTTTTTGCACCCTTCATTGCCTAGAAATATACACCTGACCCCAAAATAAACCCCAATTAAAGGCAATAGACTCATATTCGAAGCATTGGCGGTAAGGTCTTCTTGATATTTCAGCCATTCGTTTTGATATTCAGCCGCAGCATCCGCAAAATTATCACATTTTTCCCATACAATTTTCAACGGAAACCCACAAGAACCGCAGCGTTCTTGCTCTTTTGATACTGAAGTATTACAGCCATAACAATGCATTGGAATTCCAAATACCCCTCTGATCTCATAGAATAATCATATATAAATATGCAAGCAAATATCAGTAGGTCAAGTATCAACGATGATTTCATGACCGATTATTTTTAAAATAAGTGGTATGGCGTACGGCTTACAGGTATAAAATTTTGTTTTAACCTAGCAAAGAATAAATCCCATGGGACACCGGCCAAATATCGAATCATTCTTAGAACATGCAAAAAACAACAGCATGGTACCGGTTTTCAGGCAATTAACAGGAGATACCCTTACCCCTGTAAGTGCTTATTGCAAATTATCCCACGATAAATGGTCTTTTCTATTTGAAAGCGTTGTAGGTGGGGAAAAAGTAGGCCGTTATAGTTTTCTGGGGACAGATCCGTTTTTAAGATTCAGTGTTAAAAATAAAACCGTCACGATCGAAACACGAAATCCCGGTCAATCCGGAACTTTTATTCAAAGTATTTCAGAGCATAACGACCCTATTGCGCTTTTACAGGAATACATCAACAAATATCGTTCCCCACATATTGCAGGTTTACCGCGTTTTTGTGGGGGCGCAGTTGGTTTTACTGGCTACGACACAGTCCGATATGTAGAAAATCTGCCTAATACTCCAACAGACGACAGAAACCTCCCTGATTTATGTTTTGGTTTTTATGACCACATGGTCATTTTTGATCATATCAACAAGACTATCGCTGTAGTTGTGCATGCGCACATAACAGATAATGATAAAGAACTTTCCTATAAGACGGCATGTGACAAAATCGATGCAATCGTACATCAACTTCAAAACAACCAGTGCACATTAAAAATTACAGACATACAGCCAGAGGGTAAAGTTTCCCAACCTTACAAATCCAATTTTACCAAAGAGTCTTTTGAAAAAGCTGTGGTCAAATGTCAGGAATACATTAATGCAGGCGATATTTTCCAGATCGTATTAAGCCAACGACTCGAAACAGAAACCAAAGCCAAACCTTTTGATATCTACCGCACTCTCAGAGTTGTAAATCCAAGCCCGTTCCTTTTCTTCCTTCGCTTTGATGAACTCTGCCTCATCGGAAGTTCACCAGAAATCATGGTTAGGGTGGAAGAACGCCATGTGACCATACGCCCCCTTGCAGGAACAAGGCCCAGGGGCAAAAACGAAGAAGAAGATAAGGTTTTAGCGCAAGACCTTATATCTGATCCCAAAGAAAGAGCAGAGCACATCATGCTTGTAGATTTGGGCAGGAATGATGTAGGTAGAATTGCAGAGTTTGGCACAGTTCAAATATCTGATGTAATGACTGTTGAAAAATACAGCCATGTCATGCATTTATGTAGCACGGTAGAAGGCACACTAAAAAAGGAAATGACTGCACTAGATGCATTAAAGTCATGCCTACCTGCAGGAACACTGAGCGGCGCCCCCAAAGTAAGAGCAATGGAAATCATCGACGATTTGGAACCGCACAAAAGAGGGCCCTATGGCGGGGCAGTTGGATACATTGATTTTTCAGGCAACATGGACACATGCATTGCGCTACGAACAATGGTTTTGGTAGGTCAAAAGGCCTATCTCCAAGCTGGAGCAGGCGTTGTTGCAGATAGTGACCCAGCCAAGGAATATGAAGAAACGCTCAACAAAGCAAAAGGATTACTCCGGGCACTGGAGATCGCAGAGAAACAGCTTTAAATATCAAAACGCGTTAATTATTTTCTCGATTTCCTGAGGCAATGGCGAGGATTTAAACAAATAAACTGACTTAGGTATTTGTGCTAATTTGTCTTTTCCCAAATTACCTTTATCAGCTACGGCAAGTACATACTTTTGAAGTTTAAGCTTTTCCATGTCTTTGATTCTTCGTTCAACCATGACAGTGTTCCAATTCCAAAGAATTTCTAGGCCAACAATTTTTTGATCTGTTTTCCTCTTAAGAACAAAATCTGGGATTAGTAAATCGTCAGAATAATCAAGGTCGGATATAGTGTCCGATATATCCCATTCATCGATTCTTTTTTTAAACAAAAGAAGAAACGCATCGTTTTCCGGTGGCCGGTACATGCCAGAATCTGCGTAATGGGTAACCAAACCATCATTGCTGGTAATTTGGAATTTGCAGGGCTTCTTAGTTTTGCCCCAGAGCAATTCAGCTTCCAATTCAAATTCCGGGCACAATAAAAGAGCAGGCAGAAACAAAGCTATTTGAAAACCATATTTCTGGGTTGTTCGGAAAAGGCTTAATGGCCCATCAATCTGCAGGGTCAAACCCTCTGATTTATTTTTATCAACTGCGCACAACAATCGCTGAAACTTAAGCCATCGTGTTAACTGCCTTAACCTTGCTGGGGGAGTCGATGAAGGTAATTTTACAACAATATTCAACGAGTTAAGCAATGCCCCTTGGGCAAGCGAAAGATTATACCGATGCATTAAATTTTGGGCATTAACCTTGGGTATAGCTAAAAGTTTATTTTCTGATTCAAGATCGGAGTACAACAAAGCATCGATGAGATTTGGATCAACTTCAGTTTGTTTCCCTACAAGTTCAAAAATATTTTTACGAACTTCGATATCGGAAGATAACTTTCCTTCCTGCTTGAAATTTGAAGCTAATGAGAAAACAAGTTCCCTGATTTTTATCGCATCAAATTCTGTAGATTGTTCAAAAGTACAATTGTCCGAAAAAACTTTAACCAACCCTGCAAACACCAAAGCATCAGGAACTGAACCGGGATACTCATTTATTTCCTCTTCAAATACACTTCTTGATTGCCCCAAAAGATCTTTGCCCTTGGATAAAATCCATTCTACAACCGTACCCCATCTAGAATCGGAAGGGTCAAGGTAACTGACCAGAAGTCTCCCCCTGTAGTTTTTCGCAAGCAATTTATTTCCTGTAAGCATCATGCTCCCTACGCCTTTTGCTAGTTAATTCTTCACTGGTGTTCCTGCTAATTACTTCGTAAAGAATGGCGCGTTTATCTTTGTACTTACGTAAGATTCTGCCCAATCGCTGAACATGCTCACGCACAGTTCCGGAACCTGAAAGCACAATGCCAACGCCAGCACTAGGAACATCAACCCCTTCATTAAGAACCTTGTTGGTAACGACCGCAAGATATTCCCCAGACTTAAATTTATCCAAGGTTTGCTTTCGCTCTTTAGCCTTGGTTTCATGCGTAACAGCAGGGATGAGGAACCTCCTAGAGATCGCATAAACCATCGTGTTATCGCCAGCAAAAATAATACAGGGATCATTCGCATGCTTAAGAAGAAGGTTTTCTAAGACATCAATTTTTGCTTTTGAATGCAACGCTATTTTCTTTTGCAACCTGAAAGCATCGTAGGCTTTTTTCGCTTCTTGAAAGCGTGAACTTTCCGCAAGAAACCGCTGCCAACCACTAGGATCTCTAAGGCTGATCCCTCTTTTTATAAGGTAATCACGATACAACTTTCTTGCATTTTCGTAATCAATTTTTTCATCAGGGGAAAGGTCTACATGAATGATTTCTGATTCATAACTAGCCAAATAACTACCTGCGAGTTCTCCAATTTCTTTTCGAAAAACAAAGGGACCTATCAAATGCTCAAGCATTGTCTCGTTGCCATCGGTTCTTTCGGGGGTTGCAGTAAGACCCAAACGGAATGGTGCAATAGAACCAATTGCGATATTTGAATAAACCGAACCAGGCAAATGATGACATTCATCAAAAACTAAAAAGCCGAATTTATTGCCCCACTTTGCCAAATGAATATGCGCGGAATCATAAGTGGTAACGGTGATGTCATGAACTTCGTGGGTCCCACCTCCCATCATCCCAACAGGCACCCCTAATGAAGTGGAAAGAACTGAATGCCACTGATTCATCAAATCGATAGTAGGAGTCACAACCAAAGTGGGGCGCTGCATTCGAATTATAGCTAAAACTGCAAGGAATGTTTTACCTGTGCCGGTGGGCAAAACAACAACCCCTCGTGATTTTTTGCTCCACCAAGATTCAAGAGCTTCTAATTGATAAGGAAACGGCTGACGAACATCTTTGGTCACCCATTCCTGATTTTGGTAAAGCTTAGCTGAATCTTTAAAAACAATTTTAAGTGAAACCAAACCTTGAATGAGGGCCCTGTAATATATGGCCTCACACCGGAAATTTTTGGTTCTTGGATCGGGCAAAAGAAAAGGAAGGTTTTGAGTTAAATCCTGAGATAAACCATTAACTACAAGAGTTCCTTCATGAAATGTAATCGTTACCAAATTTATTTCATCCATGAAAAAAATGCTCGTAAGAATTATTTTGGATTGGGGACATCCTCAACCCTTGCGAGAAAGCTGGCGAAACTGCGCCATCGTTCAGCAAAAAGATAAAAAGCAGGAACAAGAAACAAAGTTACAACAGTCGAAAACAAAATACCACCAATAATAGCACGCGCCATGGGTGCCCTGGTTTCGGCCCCAGGCCCGACACCAAAAGCTGCAGGAATTGCACCCGCAATTGTTGCGATCGATGTCATAAGAATAGGCCTCAATCGAACAGGGCAGGCATTAACCAAGGCTTCTTCTACGCCCATCCCCTGCTCTCTTAATTGATTGGTGTAATCAACAAGAATAATTGAATTCTTTTTTACCAAACCCATGAGAAGAATAAATCCAATCATACTCATCATATTTAATGTATCACCTGTCAGCCAAAGTGTGATCAATGCGCCAGTGACCGCAAAAGGCATTGCAAGAATAACGGTAAATGGATGGATAAATGAATTAAATTGAATTCCTAAAATCATGTATGCAATAACAATACCCAACATCAAAGCAAACATAAGGCTTGTCATTGTTTCTTTAAGCGCACTCGCATTACCTAATTCAACTAAAGTTACATTTTCAGGAAGCAGACCAACAGCAAGTTCTTTACATTTAGCAATTGCTTCGCCTTGAGAAACACCTTCAGAAGTGTTAGCAGTAATCTCGATTTTACGTTGATGGTTGTAACGATTAATGACAGGAAGAGTTGAAACAGTTTTGAGTTCTTGCACGACATCCTCAACAGTAACAAGCTTGTTATCGCCTGCTCTGAGAGTCATAAGAAGAAGATTTTCAGGTGAGGTTCGTTCTTGTTCTTGGAACCGGACCCGGACATCATAACGCCTGCCCTTATCGGTAAATCTTCCAACGCGTTCGCCCCCAACAAGAAGGCTGATACTTTCAGCAAGGCGGGAAACAGGCATGCCCAATAATGCAAGTTTTTCGCGATCTGGAGTAACCTGAACTTCAGGCATACCGGGCCTATAATCCATATCTATATCGGTAAGCAAAGGTAGATTATTTTTGGTCAAAGAGTAATTCATCGAATCAATAATTTTACGGCCGACATCGGGTAGAATTTTCCAATCCCCTTGAATGGAAAAATCAATCGGGTCACCGCGCTGAGGCGTAAAACCTTCGGTCGATTGATCTCGAACCACAACTCGTACATCTTCAACTTGCATGAGTTCTTTTCGGATTAAAGGGCCAAGTTGCTGCTGAGTCAGCGAGCGTTCAGATCGGGGAACAAGCTGAACAAAAATATCAGCTTCATTCATCAATAAGCCCGATTCGGTTGCAACTGCAGTCATAATACCCGCCACTTCATCCCGATCAGAAAGAATAGTTTCACAGCGGCCAAGTAAATTTCCGATTTCATCAATGCTAGCACCAACTGGGCAAACAACATGAACTAGTAATCTGCTCTGGTCTTCGCTAGGAACAAGTTCCTGACCTAATATTCCAATTCCCAAAAAAAGGCCAGTTGCCAGGGCTATGAAAACCCCCAAGACAAGAACAAGATTAGTATGTTTAAGTGAGTACCCCAACAACCTGGAATAAGCAGATGTTGTAAGATTCAAAGCCCAGTCTGTAGGGGTCAAAAACAATGGCTTTAAAATATAAAATTGAACAGCCCAGAGCCCGAATTTAAAATAGCGTACAAACAAAACAATAACCAAAACCTCGAGAACAACTTCTAAGGAAAAAGCCATCCATGCTTGTTTTCCAGAAAGAAACTGAAAAGGGTCAAGAAACATGGGCAAGGAATTACCTAGGTATTTAAAGAAGAACTTGATGGGCCAACAATAAGATTCGAGCATGGAACCGGTCGCTGCAAAAAGTTTTAAAATCATCAAAGGGATTTGAATCATCAAACTAATCAACAAAACAAGGACGATATGAATTGGGCGCGGGGCCTTTTCTTCCTCATGAGCAAGCTTGAGAAAAAAAGCACTAAGCATGGGGGTGAGGGTTAAAGCACACACGAGCGAAAGAATGACAGCAACACTAACCGTGACGCCAAACTGAAAGAAAAATCTACCTATGGTTCCCGACATGAAGGCAACGGGAAGAAAAATCGCAGCAATGGAAAAGGTGGAAGCAATGGCAGCAAAGCTAATTTCGTTTGCTCCCTGTAAGGCAGCATCGATCATTGACAAGCCTTTTTCCCTAAGCCTATAAATATTTTCAAGCACCAAGATTGCATCATCAACAACAACACCAACAGAAAGAGAAAGGCCAAGAAGGGTCATCAAATTGATGGTAAAGGGAGGCCAACCAAAAAACTTCACCCCGTAATTGATGAAGAAGAAGGTTCCGATTAGGGATGTTGGAATGGAAAGACAAATATTCACCGTTGTGCCAATCGATCCAAGAAACAAATAACAAACAACCCCTGTAAATAGCACACCAAGCATTAGGGTTAGTTTTAATTCATCTATGTTTTCCTTTACAAAAACCGAGGAATCGACAGGCACATTAAGCTCAACACCAGGAGGTAACATTTTTCGCAACCGAGGCAACTCCTTCTTTACATTCTCACACAAGCCCACCAAATTTCCGCCAATTGCTTTTCGAATTCCAACAGCAATTGCAGGCATGCGATTAAATCTAGCCAAGCTTCTTCGGTCTTCCATTCCATCTTCAACCACCGCAAGATCTTCAAGAAGAATATGCTGCCCATCTCTTTGAGTAACCAAAAGCTTTCGAAATTCGTTTACAGAATAAGCTTCGCCCATGGTTCGAAGATTAAACTCCACCATTTTGCTTTGAATATACCCCGCAGGCATTTCAGCATGTTGTTTCAGAATTGCCTGCCTGACATCATCTGCAGCAAGATTGAAACTTGTAAGCTTATCTCGATCAACCCAGATTCGAATGGATCGGGCCTGTAAACCCGCAAATTGAACACCACCAACTTCGGCAATTGCAGCAATTTCTTGCTTGAGCTCTTTCTCCGCAAAATCACTGATTCGATGCAGCGGGGCGCTCCCAGATAATGTCAGCCACATCACAGGAAGATTATTAGGGTTAACTTTGGTTATCACTGGAGGATCTATATCGACAGGCAACCTTCGCCTAGCAGCACTCACCGCATTTTGAACATCTTGCATTGCAACATCAATATTTCTTTCGAGCCTAAAATAAACGGTGACAAGGCTGATGCCCTCCATGCTGCGGGACATGATGTAGTCAACACCCTCAACACTAGCCACTGCGTCTTCAACGACATCAGTAATATCCCCATCCATAATGTCGGGCGAAGCAGCTTCTCTAGTAACCGCAATGCTAACAACGGGGAAATCAATTTCAGGAAACTGACTAACACCCAAGCCTTGATAGCCTAGCCATCCGAAAATGATCATCGCAGCAGAAACCATGACAGCAAACACAGGGTTTCGAATACTTAAAGCAGGCAAACTCATAGTGTTTTCAAACCTCGATGGGCTGCAATGCAGCTTGATTAGATTGTTTGATATTAGAAGCAGGCGGAAGAACCGGTGAAGCCTTAACCCCCTTGGACAATGAGTTAAGCCAATGGTTTATTTTTTCAAGAAGAACATAAAACGAAGGAACAACGATAAGCGTAATCAAGGTAGAAAGAAAAATTCCACCAATAACACTTCTAGCAAGTGGCCCTCTGTTTTCAGCACCAGCACCAAAGCCAAATGCAAGCGGTACAACCCCAGCAATGGTAGCAAGAGAAGTCATCATAATTGGCCTTAGGCGAACAAAGCCAGCTTCCAACATTGATTCTCTGGCATTTTTGCCAGCTTCACGAAAATGATTCGCACAATCCACCAGAATGATCGAATTCTTTTTAACCAACCCAGCAAGAAGAACTAAACCAATCATACTCATAAGATTGAGCGTATCTCCACAAAGCCAAAGCACAAGAAGTCCGCCCGTAACGCCAAAAGGCACTGCCCACAAAACAGTTAATGGATGAACAAAAGAATTAAACTGGATTCCAAGAATCATATACGCCACCAAAAAACCAAACACAAGTGATCGCCACATGCTATCAATGGTTTGCGCCATCGCCTTGGCATTCCCTAATTGAACAGAACGATAACTTGGAGGGAGTTCCATTTCTTCCCGAACATCTTCAGCAATCTGTTTGCATCGAGCAATGGATTCACCCTGTGAAACACCTGGGCTCATGTTGGCAGTAATTTCTATCTTGCGCAAATGATTATAACGGTTAATCAACGGCAGGGTCGAAACCGTTCTATGCTGACTAATATCATTGATGGGAATTGTTGGCGGATTAACCCCTGCAGATAAAGGAATTTCTTGCCTGATGTTCAATTGGCTTAAAAGATCTGGCGTATCACGCTGATTCTCCAAAAGCCTCATCCGAACATCATATCGTTTATCTTCATCAGTAAATCGACCATTGCGCACACCCCCAAAAGCTACATTCAAAAGAAATGCAAGTTTCTTAATGGGTACATTCATCTCTGTTGCTTTATCACGATCGGGAAAAAGCTGTTCCTCAGGCATACCAGGCCGATAGTCTGAATTAACATCAGCAACCATGCCGCTTTCAATCATGCGAAGACGAACTTTTTCGGCATACTCAACAACCGTTTTCCACTCGGGCCCCTGAATTGCAAAATCGATAGGGAAACCCCTAGTGGGAGTAAAACCCTGAGTGGAAAGATCTAAAACAATTGGCCTAACTCCCGCAAGAGCCGAAAGCTTTTTCCTAACATCTTGAATGATTTGAGTTTGAGTCAAAGTTCGATCCATAGAGGAAACTAATCTGATAAAAACAACCCCTTCAGAAATAAGCATCCCGGGTCGAATAGAAATCGAAGAAAACATCGCAGCAATAATTTCAGCGCCCGTCACAGGATCTTTCAAATTGACAAGAACATTTTCACACTTACCAATCATTTCCTCAACATAATCAATGCTGACCCCAACCGGACAAATCAAACTAATAACAAAACGATTTTGATCCTCGCTAGGAACGAGTTCTGTTCCTATGGGCTTGATCACAATAGCTAGGGTGCCAATTTTAGCACTAAGCCAAGGAGGAAGGGGAATTTTCAAGCCTGTAACTAAAAAACCAAGTGAACAGGCAAAGCTAAAAGCTATGGGAAGAATGATGACCGGATAATCAACAGCGAATCGAAGAACCCTCTTGTAAACGAATTCCATAAAACTCATCACCACATGAGTAGGAAAAACCAAAAGGGGATAAACAACATATTTGTCTGCACCCCACCATGTGTATCTGAAGAGATTAATTGGCAAAGATATCGCCCCCCGCATAGTGGGCGGTTTGATTAAAACCTCTTTATGAAGCTTTAAAAACAAAGAGGAGAGCATCGGTGTTATTGTCAACGAAACAACCAGAGAAATTAAAACTGCAACCGTAACCGTAATGCCAAACTGAAAGAAAAACTGTCCGACAACGCCCTGCATAAATGCAACAGGAATAAAAATTGCCACGATTGAAAGTGTAGAGGCCAATGCAGCAAACGAAATTTCATTAGACCCATTAAAAGCTGCTTGAAACCGGGTTTCCCCATTCTCCATGCGCCTGTAAATATTTTCGAGCACCAAAATAGCATCATCAACCACCACACCTACAGAAAGCGAAAGTCCAAGAAGTGTCATAAAATTTAAAGTAAACCCAAGATACTTCATGACAACAAATGTTCCCATGATGGAAACCGGGATCGATACACAAACATTTAAGGTAGAACTCATAGACCCTAAAAACATCAACGCAACTAATGCGGTAAGCACAACCCCCATGACAAGTGAATGTTTAACTTCCTCGATATCATCTTTTATAAACAAGGAAAAATCGGTAGATATGCCTATCTCAACACCCTCGGGAGCAAGGGCCCGCAAAATGGGAAGCCTTCGCTTTACTTCATCGCAAACTTGAACAACATTGGCCCCTGTTGCTCGCATTACGCCAACCCCAACGGTTGTTTCCTTATTGAATCTAGCAAAAGACCTTCGGTCGGTCATGCCATCTTCAATAATTGCAACATCGCCCAAAGTAACAATCGAGCCATCTGGTTTTGAAATAACTGGCAAACTAGAAAATTCTTTAGGGGTCTTCGCTTCGCCCATTAGCCTTACATTAATTTCTCGTTTATCCGATTTTAGATAACCAGCGGGCTTCTCGACATGCTCTGCTTCCAGCGCACGAAAAACATCCAATGCATCAATATGAAAAGCCTCTAGTTTTTCCTGATCGATCCAAATGCGCATATTCCTAGGGCGTAAGCCACCGTACATCACTCCGCCACAGCCCGGAATTGTTTGAATCTGCTGCTTAAGAATATCATTTACAAAGCGATTGATTTCAGGAAGAGGCTTCTGCCCATGAATACCGAGCCAAATAATCGGAAACTTATTGAAATTAACTTTCGAAATAACAGGTGGGTCTATATCTGTGGGCAATCTGTTCATAGCAGAAGAAACAGCATTTTGCACATCCTGCATCGCTGCATCAATATTTCTTTCAAGCCGAAAAAACACTGTGGTTACGGCAGATCCCTGCAAACTTTGAGACTGGATGTAATCAATACCTTCCACGCTTGAAACAGCATCCTCAATAATATCGGTAACATCATAATCCATTGTCTCTGGTGAAGCAGCTTCTCTCGTGGTGTTAATACTAACAACCGGAAAATCAAGCTCAGGAAATTGACTGATCCCCAAACCACGATAGGCAATAGCACCAAATACCACGAGTGCGGCACTGATCATGACTGCAAACACAGGATTTTTAATACTTAAATCAGAAAGGGTCATTATTCACCAAACAGGTAATGTTTACTTGCTTTTAGCTTCCTTAAACTTTTTCAACAACTCTTCTTCCATCGCCTTTGGCACATCCACGGGAGTTCCCTCTTCAAGGGCATCAGCCCCTTTACGAACAATCCAATCGCCCTCCCCTGCACCTTCCAAGACTTCGACAACTCCGGGCTTTCTTAAACCAAGTTGCAATGTTCTTGGCTTTGCGATCCACTCAACGGATCCATCAGCGGTAACTCTGGGCATTGGCTGAAATATTATAAACCCTTTTTCACTGGCGCGAACAGCTTCCTCAGGAACTACTAAGGCATCTTTTTTACCAGGAAGATCACATATGATTTTTGCTGTATATCCTGGCCTTAACTGCGACGAAAATGCGGATTGGTCAATCATTCCCTTACATTCAAACATGTGGGTATCAGGGCTTGCGACCGAACTGATGAAAAACAATCGGGCAGTGAGATTTTCCCGCGGCAAAGCACGAAGAGTAAATCGCATTTCATACCCAAAAGGCAATAAGGAGGACGCATCTGCTGCGGAAATCGTAAGGGCATTGAAAGGTGAAATTAAAGTGTTTGAGATCAGGCATGCCGATCTAAGAAACTCTTCTTTATCCAATAAGGCCCTTAAGCCAGGCGCAGATTTCTCAGGGACATACCCCACCAGACGAATTCGACTTAAGTTGGCTATTGTTGCGATCACGGTTTTATCTTCAAGATAGCTACCAACGGTAACCTTGCGTTGGTTGATTTGCCCCGAATAAGGCGCCTTTACCTGAGAGCGGTTAAAATTATTTTCTGCAAGTTCCCTAGCGGCTCTGGCTTGTAACGCTTCTGCTTCAGCAAGTTTCGAATTTCCTGCGGCTCGAACCCGATCTTCTGACGAGCTTCCAATTCCTGCAAGGCGAGTCAACCCTTCAAGATCACGACTTAAAACAAATGCAGTCTCAGCCTTTTTTTCCATTGCGAGTGCGGAATCATAATTGGCCTTATGCCTTTTTTGATCAATCCGAACCAATAAAGTATCCCGATCCACCCATTGGCCTTCACGAAATAAAACATCGTCAACGACTCCGCTAACACCTGCAGCAATATCAGTCTGCCCTTCGGCCTCAAGGTGCCCCACGGTTTCCAAGGTAGCTTGAAAAGGTTGTTTTTGGATTTTATAGAGCTCAATTTTGCGCTTGAGTTTCATCTGGGAAGGACGAACTTCGGAACCTCCTTTAGGAGCTTCCAGACCTTGCTTGGAACAGCCAGAAAATAAAATAACAAAAAGAGATAAAACCCCAAGGGCACGGAAATAGGAAACACATAGTGAGTACTTACAAAGAAACATCAGAAAGAATCTCCGTTGTACAAGGCTACTAAAAGCCAAGGCTATTGAAAGCCACTGTGGTAGGTGATAAAGTATTGACTGACTGGTCAGTCCTATTCTAAATTGATTTTAAACACTAGTCAATCATCTAGTTTCAAGGTTTTCGAAATGAGTATAAAATCTGCAAACACTCAAGAGAAAATCTTAGCCGCTGCAGAGATTATGTTTGCCTCTAAACGATTCCACGAAGTCCTCATGGATGATATTGCCCTTGGGGCTGGGGTAGGGAAAGGCACCATTTATCGCTATTTTAAAAACAAAGAAGAACTTTATGCTGCGCTACTTAAAGAGGCTTCCACAGAACTTATGAAACTCATCGAAAATGCCGTGGAAGTTGAAGTTTCCTGCAAAAACAAGCTTATCGTTATTCTTGAAACATCCATCAATCTTTTTGATGCAAGGCCCCATTTGTTTGACCTCATTCTTCATGCAGAGGCATTTCAACGAACTTCGGTTGAATTTCCCTGGCAAGAAACCCGCTGGAATGTAATCCAACTCGTTGAGTCATTATTTAAACAGGCAGAAGATCAAAAAGAATTCATCATTCAAAACCCAAAGGAATCTACCCTCATCCTATTAGGCGGACTCCGGGCTATCATAAGATTTGGCCACAAACCCAGACAAAAGCAGCTTTGCAACGATATTGTTCATCATTTCCTTAACGGCTTTTCAAAATCTCTTCCACAAGCAACTTGAATCAACTTAAGATTAAACAGCAAATAGCTTTATATCAATTATCCAGATTTATTACCAGCCTCATTTACGCTCAATCTTCATGAAGCATTCTTAATTTTGTATAACAGATATCTAAGGCTTTCCAGAATACTGGAAACACATTATTCAACTATGGTCCGATCACCAGGCTGAATCTCCAATGAAAAACAACAATATCAAAGTATTCAGCGGTCGGGCCAACTTAGCTTTGGCTGAAAAAATTGCTTTTCATCTTAACGATACACTGGGAAAAATAACCCTGACTGACTTTCCAGATGGTGAAAATTATGTGCGTATCGATGAAGATGTTCGGGGCAGGGATATTTTTCTTGTCCAGCCCACATGCCCGCCAGTAAATGAAAATCTAATGGAACTTCTCGTGATGCTCGACTGCTTTAAAAGAGCAAGTGCAGCCCGTATCACGGCGGTGATCCCATATTATGGCTACGCCAGACAAGATCGCAAAGATGTAGGCAGAGTGCCCATCACAGCCAAAATGGTTGCAGACATTATTACTGTTGCAGGAGCGAACCGAGTTCTAGCATTAGATTTGCATGCAGCTCAGGTTCAGGGCTTTTTCAATGTCCCCGTTGATCACCTCCACGCTAGCCCGGTTATTTGTGACTATGTTCGAAGTTTTAATGTTCCTCCCGATGAACTCGTCATACTAAGCCCAGATGAAGGTAGCATCAAAAAAGCCCTGATGTATCAAAAGAAGCTAGGCGGCGGTATTGCGATTGTCGATAAACGAAGATCAAGTGCAACCGAGACTAATCAAGCTAATCTAATTGGCTGTTCCATGGATGGGAAAGTTGCTGTGATTTTCGATGATATGATTTCCACTGCGGGCACGGTGGTTGGCGCAGCTCATGTTGCAAAGCTAAATGGCGCGAGAGAAGTTTATGTTTGCGCAACACATGGGGTGTTCTGTGGGCCAGCAGTAGAACGGCTAAACGGAGCCCCAATTAAAGAAATAATTGTAACCGACACAATTCCTCTTCCCCCCGACAAACAACTCCCTAATGTCAAGATTCTTTCGGCAGCACCTTTGCTTGCAGATGCAATTCGAAGAATCCATTTGAATGAATCCGTTAGTAAACTATTCGAATAATCTAAACTTGAATCAGGTTGCAGTACTTTTTGGTTTAATAAAGAAGCCTGCGATTCTTTCAAAAAGCCTAGTGCCAGTCTGCCTTCTAACAATTTCATCTGCAACCGTACCTAGAAGAAGCGCCAGCCCGATAACGGTGAACTCTAGGTCGCTGGGAATGCCTGCAAAAATAACAAAGCTTCGCAATAAGGGAAGAATTGCGGTTCCTAAAAGAATGCCAACCACCATACCTTCACCGCCTCGCAAACTAAATCCACCAAGCACCGCCCCCGTAATTGCATATAGCTCGAACCAACTTCCAGCATTGGAGGGAGATGCGGATCGAACCTTTAAAAGAAACAAGATGCCACCAAGGCCTGCAAGTGTGGAACATAAAATATAAGCGATGGTTTTGTACCTATCAGTTCGAATACCGGCATATTTAGCAGCCTGCTCATTAAAACCTAAAGCATAAAGGTATCTGCCATAAACGCTCTGATGTAGGAAAACTGTTGCAACAATCGCAAGAAAAAACAAAAGTACCAATGGCATGGGAATATTCAGCCAAGGACCAATGGCATCGGGTAATCCAAGCCAATCACCCAAGGGCAAATTGCCACGCTGTAAAAAAAGAAAAGCATCCAAGTCCTGGCGATCGCCAATTCCAACATCTCTTGAAGAATCGCGAAGAACCCTGCCAGGTGTATCCCAACCTTGGGAAAACTTTTGCCCCAGTTCTTTAAATTTGATGAGCGTAAGCAACTGCGCCAAACCTCGATAAATAAAGAGGCCACATAAAGTAACAATGAATGGCTGCAAATTTCCCTTAGTGATGAGAACCCCATGAATCCATCCGATAAATGCAGAAACAATCAAAACCAGTACCGCACCGATATAGGGGTTGAATCCGTTTTCAAGAAACAAACCAAAACCGACTGCTGCAAGGCAAACAACCGAACCTATCGAAAGATCAATACCACCTGTGATAATTACAAAACCAACCCCGAGGGTAAGAACGCCCCACTCGCCAATACGACGCTCTAAGTTAATATGATTTTCCAAACTGCGAGCCTGCGGATCGGACATCATCAACAATGCGTAAAGAGTAAATACAACAACAAGAATTCCAAAAATCCTGATCATTTGACATTTACCTCTTTAGAACCAGTAGCAAGCAGCATGACCGATTCTTCATTAATATCACTACCAGAAAGTTCACCTTGCAAATTTCCTTCATGAAGAACAATAACACGCTGGCTAAGGCGGATGACTTCCTCCATATCACTGGAAATCATAAGAATAGCCACACCAAGGCTAGCAAGATGACGAATTAGTTCATAGATTTCAGCTTTGGCTCCAACATCAACTCCCCGGGTGGGTTCATCGAGAATCAACACTTTCGGGCCTACTGCCAACCATTTAGCAAGCACAACCTTCTGCTGATTGCCACCACTTAAAAGACCAGCCAGCTTGTTAGCATTGGTAGTTTTTATGCCAAGCCTTTGAATACTATCAGTAGACAGTTTGGCTTCTTTGAATGGATCAACAAGAAAGAATCGGGAGATAGTTTTAAGATTGGGGAGCGAAAGGTTATGCTTGATGCTTTGCAAAAGAATCAAGCCATGATGCCTGCGATCTTCTGGAACCAAAAGCAAACCAGCAGCAATGGCATCGACAGGCGAGCGGGGGAGAAAATTTTCGCCATCGAGAATCGCCCTGCCTCCTTGGGAAGGCCGAATCCCAAACAGAGTTTCAGCGAGTTCTGTTCTTCCTGCACCAACCAAACCGGCCATCCCTAGAATCTCGCCTGCCTTTAATTGAAAAGTAACGCCTGAGGGGGTGCCTCCAATAAACTTGAATTGTTTTAAATCGAGTCGCACTTTAGCAGATTGGTCTAAAACTATGGGCTTGGAAAATTTTTCGAGATCTCTGCCAACCATCATCCGAACCATGGCATCATGAGAAATTTCATGAGTTGCAAGGGTCCCAGCATTTCTTCCATCACGCAAACCAACAACACGATGGGCAACTCTTTTAACTTCCCCCAAGCGATGAGAAATATAAACTACAGAAACACCTTCGGACGAAAGCTCCTTAATAACTTCAACCAACTGATCAGATTCTTTCTGCGAAAGACTGGAAGTAGGTTCGTCCATGATAAGAATGCGGCCATTCAAAGATAAAGACCTGGCAATCTCCACCAGTTGCTTCTGCCCCGGAGGCAATGAACCCACCAAAACACTGGGATCAACATCTAACCCGACTCGTGCAAGAAATTTAGCACCAAGCTTCAGCATTGCCTTACGATCGAGCAATTTCAAAGGCCCCGCCCAAAGCAATTCCCTACCCAAAAAAAGGTTGTCTGCAATTGTGAGATTATCTGCAAGATTCAACTCCTGATGAATCAAGCTAATACCATGTTTCATTGCATCAGAAGGGCTATAAAAATTAACTCCGGCACCGTTGATTAGAACTTGACCAGAATCAGGTTGATGAACCCCTGCAAGGACTTTCATCAGGGTTGATTTACCCGCTCCATTCTCACCAATAATAGCAAGAATTTCTCCCTGATATATTTGCACAGCAACATTGCTTAGGGCTTTTATCCCATAGAACTGTTTACTGATGTCCAACGCTTCTAACACGGGAACCAAAGTTGTTCCAGGCAAAATGCTAGGGCCTCCTGAAACCGGACTGCTCATTTATTCATCAACTTTTTAAGTTCAGTGTGAAATGCATCGACATTATCTTTCTTAATCACTTTATGCGGCACATCGATAATCCCGTTTGCAGGGATTTTCACACCTTCAGGTTTAGTAACTAGTTCAACCATTAACTTGACAGATTGATACCCAAACTGAAAGGGTTGCTGGACAACCGTGCCATGGATTTCCCCAACCTTAATGGCTTCAAGGGTGTTGTCATCCTCATCAAAACCAACAATTTTAACTTTCCCAATACGCTTCGAATCTTTGACCGCTGCGAGAATAGCAGGTGGGTTATATGCCCACAATCCAATCATGCAAAGGTTCTCTTCGTTTTGGTTCTTAGCAAGAACATCGGCAGCATTATCTTTGGCTTTATTTTTATCAGTATTATCGGTGTAGGTGCCAATCAATTCGTAGTTCCCATATTTTTTCCCATTGGGAGAATCGCGCAATGCTTTTGATTCGGCAAGACCTTCAAGAACATCAAGCACTCCCTGACGCCTTTCTTGAGCATTGATTGGATCTAACTGGCCGACAAAAATTGCGATTTTTCCACCTTGCGGCATAACTTCTTTCACCAATTCACCAACAGACCTGCCAGCTTGGAGGTTAGCAGTTCCCAAGTAGCACTTCCTTTTGGATTTAACAGCATCGTTATCCACGCACAAGACTGGGATTCTCGCAGCAATTTCATCTATAAAAGAAGTTTGATTTTCCGGACTGATGACACTCACAGAAATTGCGTTCACACCTTGTGTCATTAAATCTTCAATGATTTGTTTTTGGGTTGAAGCCGAGGCATCTTGAGGTCTTTTAAAAATAACTATCGATCCTGTTTCTTGCTCAGCTTTTCGGGCACCAGCCTCTGCAATAGTCCAAAACTCTGCAGGGTTATTACTAACAAAAGCCACCTTAGCATCTCTCGCACTCTTTACTTTACCATCCTGCTTCGCTGCTTCTTTTTTCCCAGTATCGGGTTTAGCGCCATCTTTATTGGATGGAGCAGGTGCACCGCCACAACCAGATGCAAGAACTGCAAGCATCATGTAACTTAAAAAAGAGTGGCCAAAAACCAAAGAATTCGGATTGCTCATATTATTCTCAACAAACAAGATCTATAATATCCTGCGCCTATACATATTGGGCAGAACTTAACTAAAGATACTATATTTGAAGGGGATGCCAAGAAATAAATGCTGAATTGTATTACTGAGGAACGGGGGGACTATTTTTACCCTCTGCGGCTTGCGCAGTACCTGTCATTTGCTTTTCTAACTTAAAATTCTCGTCTGCCTTTTTAAGCAGACCAGAAATCGAATCCACTGCCTTTGAAGGGTAACCCGCTTTAGACAAATAACCCCGGGCTAGTATTTTTGGATCTAAAGTTCCTGCCCCAGTTGCTTTGTTTTTCATGCGCATCTGATCTAGCCCATACCGTTCCGCAATGCGGGTTCCATCCGCTGGCCCAAAAACTAGCGAGCGATCATTCCCAATTGGAAAATCCATCCCTGGCGTTCGATCGATAATTTTGCCTGTTGGCGCACTATTCTCTTGTTCTCCCAACATCTTGACCAATTCTACTGCCAATACTGCTGCTAACTGATCATCACTACATTCTTTAACCAAACCATCGGTTATCATAATTTGATCAACACCTTTATGAAACACCTCGGATTGAGAAGTTCCAATCGTGTGAAACGCAGGTTTAATTCCAATAGATGGATTAGCAACGAGAAGTTTTTGACCAATTTTTCCGACTCGAATTGCAGCTTCTTTGGTTGGGCCAGCATCAGGAGCAGCATTGGGTAATCGAACAATTTTCTCTGCATTCATACCAGCATCGGAAATCATTCGGGTCGATTGCTTGGGGGTTTGTGAACAACCCAGCAAAAGAACCATCGGAATAGCCATCAAACCAAATAGATTTTTGAAAACCATTGCAACTTCCCAGGGCAAAAGATGCCCAAATTATGGGCTTAAAATCTAAAGTGGCCCATAACCATTGCAATTTAAAAAGTAAATAGCGTCATTCAAGACCCGACAAGCCAGAAACCACAGGCAATTTAGGAAGGATTGATTTTAAGGTACACTTTTCCCTCTTTGGAATCTAAAGCTGCTGCACTAAGAGCTTTTTGATAATCTGCCAAGTCAAAAATTGGACCAGCGGGGGTATCTAACACACCATCACGAATAAAACCACCCAACTTACCAAATAAACCTAGCATAGTTAAAACGCCCTGATCTTTAGCCCATTCCGAAAGCCAAAACCCCTGCACTGTCTTCTGACCTTTCATGATATCGCCTGGCTCGAACTTCAATGGTTCCCCAGACATCCGACCATAAACCAACATCTTTCCATTTCTCGCAAGGCTTAATATCATCTGCGATCCAACTTCACCACCCACCGCATCAACAGCGTAAGAAACACCTTTCCCCTTGGTAATTTTCATTACTGAGTCTTGAATGTTTCCCTGATCCAACGAAATAACTTCGTCAGCCCCAATCTTTCGAAGGATTTCAGCTTGTTGCTGCTTACGGACAATATTAATGGTGTGAAACCCAAGCTTTTTTCCCAACTTTACTATCATCTTCCCCAACGCCCCAGTTGCAGCAGATTGCAACATCCAACCCCCCGCAGGAATTTTCAACACTTTTTGAGTCATCACATATGCAGTCGCAGGGTTAACGAAAAATGAAGCAGCCTGCTGATCGGTAAGATACGAAGGCATGGGAACAGCTTGCCTTGCTGGAATGATGATTTTCTCTTGCCACCTGCCATCCCCCTGACCGATGACCGACACCCGTTTTCCCATAACCCGCCAAGCTAATAGCCCTTTACCAGCTTCTACAATTCCCACCCCTTCAAAACCTGGAGTTTGGGGAGGGTTGGGCTGATTGCCGTATTTTCCCTGAATGAACAGCAAATCTGATGGGTTCACCGGACTTAGAATCATCCTTACCAAAACCTCTCCATTACCGGGTGTTGGTTCACTTTTATTCTCAATTCCTAAAACTTGCGAAGGGTTACCGTATGAATTGCATACTAGGGCTTTCATCTATCAATCCTCGAAGGTAATTCGTTTCCTATGCAACAAGTATCCTAGGTTTTTAATTCAAAACCACCAAACCTTTTGCCCATATCCTGCAATCTAACAAATATACACTCAAGCTGTACCGTGTATTAGGCCGATACCAATTATGACGTTTGTAACTATTATTCACGCCTGTAATTGAACTCTCCGAAAGCTTATGAAAAAACTCGAGGCTTCATCATTTAGAAAAAACTTTTATACCATGCTTTTGCTTGGTGTTAGCCTTGCAATTTTAATGCCAGGGTGTAGCAGGCGATTCTTTCGAAACAGAGCTGACAATGAAGTAAACCAAATTCTTGCAACCAAAGATAAATATCCTAATTGGAAACTTGAACAGTTTCATCTGCTTCCCGATCCAAGGGCCCGTTTCGCCTCCGCAGGTAATCAGGACAGGCCCTCAATGCCACCCGATGATCCGGCCTCTATGGCAATGGCGCCTAATCCCCAAAAACCTGGAAAATACGGCATAGGTCACATGGAAGGTTCGGGATATATTGATTTACTATCCCAATATGATTCTGAAAATCGTTCTGCAGTTGCAATTAAAGCACCGAAAGAAATTGACGCACCCTTTAAATTGGTCTCGTTCAAACAAGATGGCATAAATTATCTGGACAACCTTGACCCAGACAAAGGCCCTTTTGATTCCATGGGCCTGACTTACAAAGGCGATCCTGCGGGCCGTTATGATCACCCGTTTCTTATCAAACTCGAACAATCCTGCGAACTCGGGTTGGTAAATAGCAGAGATTTTCAATTCCGAAGAGAAAATGTTTACCTAGCAGCACTTCCAGTAACTTTGCAGCGATTTGCGTTTGCCGCACAGTTTTATGCGAACGAAGTCGCAATCAGGGAGCGAGCTAATTCCGAAACCGTAGCAAACAATACCAACCGATGGAATGTTGCATCTGAAGCTGGATTCACAAAAACATTCTCAACAGGCGCATTGCTTTTGTTTCGATACGCTAATGCAATTGTTGTCGATATGGCTGGAAATGGTGGAACCCAAATTCGAACTCCATCGGCTTTATCTTTAGACCTGTTTCAACCGTTGTTCCGTGGGGGTGGCAGAGCTGTTACCCTCGAACCTCTCACCTTAGCAGAACGCAATCTGCTTTACGAGATGCGCTCTTACGCACGCTTCCGCAAGGAATTTTATGCTGATATCGTTGTAGGTGGCGTTCCCATAGTATTTAGCACCCCAGCCACGGTTGCTTCAGCCTCTAGATTTAATAGCGTATTTGGCTCGGGTATTGCAGGGGCTGGAAATGTTCAAGTTACACCTGGCGAAGGCAATGGCTATAGCTCGACATCACAAGCTTTCGCAGCCCGAAGAGATGGCTACCTACCCGCAGTACTGAAAGCTGGTTTGCTGCAAAACGAACGCGAAAATGTAAAAGACTTATCCACCACGCTTGACCAATACAAGGAAATGCAAGCCATTGGAGATCAGTCCGAACTACAAGTATCAAGAATTCTGCAACAATTATTATCATTTAAAACAAATGTTATCACGAGGGAGCTATCGTTACGGGATGCGCTTGACCGCTTTAAATATCAACTTGGCCTGCCAATTGACCTGCCCCTAGAACTCGACCGAGCACCACTAGAACCCCAATTGGCTCAATTGGCCCGTTATTCAAATCTGGTCGATGAGTTTAAAAAAACACGCCAAGAATCTAGAAAGCTCAATGACCCAAAAAAGGTTGATCAATTGCGTAAAGGTTTACAAACCATTCTCAAAGAATCCGATTTCGTCAAGGGAACACAATTCAAGGATAAGCTTCCAAAAAGATGGGCAGAATGGGAAGCGATGACCAAAGAAGAATTAGCCGCAAAACTTAAAGAAATCAATATCCGCAGATTGGAACTTCAAGAATCAAAGGCCGATTTTGAGAGAAAAGGTAAGCAACAACCCTACACAGAAAAATTAGAACTCGGTGAAAAAGACTTCGAATTCTTCTTGGGGAGATTCGAAAGAAACCTCAGACTGTATGAACAAAAAGTAAACTGGCTGCGAAACGGTGTCGATGATCAACTCAACCAGTTTGAAAACCTGATTGAAGACTTTCTCTTGGTTTTGGTAGAGCCAAGAAACGAAAAATTGGACAAAACCAGAAAATCTTGGCCCACTGTACCCAGAGTATGCGTTGATGGTGTAGACTTATTAAAGACGGAAATCGATGAAGCTTTGTTTGCAGGCTGTAGGCACGCTTTAACGAATAGACTTGATTTAATGAATGGGCGGGCCCAACTAATGGACTCCTGGAGACAAATTGCTGTTTCCGCTAATGCCTTGCAAGGGGTCATGAACGTAGAGTATAGTTTATTAGGTACTTCGCCTGCAAATGTTGCCCAGCCTGTGAATTTTAATGCGGGTTCTCTAAGACACCGCCTTATTCTCACGGGCGATTTACCGTTAGTCAGAATTCAAGAAAGAAACGCCTACAGGGCAACTTTGATCAACTGGCAAAGACAAAGGCGCAACTTGATGGCCTTTGAAGATACTATAATTGAAGATGTTCGCAATGAAATCCGAAGTTTGCGAGCTTTGTCTCAAACTTACGATATTCAGAAGTTGGCAGTTGAATTAGCTTACTTGATTTTGGACAATGCGCTTGAAACAACCTACGCACCTTCCAAACCAGGCGGTGCGGGTGGGGCTCAGGGAAATAACGATGGTGCGCAAGCTGCTTTTACCGAGCAGTTGCTTGCAGCCCAAAGGTCCAAACTGACAGCACAAAACACGCTGTTTGGAATTTGGATCGATTACCTTAGTCAACGAACTTTCCTTTACAGGGATCTTGAACTTTTACCTCTTGACCCACGCGGAGTATGGATCGATGAAATCGAAACCTGTCATTGCGACCTCCAAGCAAACAGACCTGCCGAAACAGTTACCAATCTCCGAAGCATCCCCAACAGTGCAGAGGGAACTCGGGGAGGTCCTGCAAGCTTCCTTCTCCCGCCCAGAAAAATCAGCCTCAAATAAAGATGCATCTAATAAAGATGCATCACCTGCAAACTTCTCAATCAAAAAAATTGCGTTGGCGTTTGCTATCCCCATCATCATCGTGATCGCTGGTTCAAGCCTTTATTTTTGGCCTCGTTCTAAACCCGTTCGTATCGACCTAATTACTCATGTTGTCAAACCAGAAAAACTTCAAGTAACTATCCTTGAAAGAGGCACTCTAGAAGCCTTAGACAACAAAGATATTGTTTGCCAAGTTCGCTCAGGCAGCAAAGGGTCTTCGTTCTCAACCACCATCAAATGGGTTATCGATGATGGCTCGCATGTGAAATACAACGATCTTATAGTTGAACTCGATGACTCTGGACTACAGGAACAACTCAAAAGCCAGCAGATCGCACGCGATCGGGCTCGCAACGATTTTATCCAAGCCGAGGCCAACTACGACATCGTAAAAAGCCAAAACCAAAGCGACATAGCAACTGCTGAAATCGCCATCGAACTTTCCGCCCTCGATCTCGAAAAATTCCAAGAAGGCGATTACAAACAACAACTTGCAGAAGTTGAAGGTAGATTCTTTATGGCCGAATCCGACCTCTCCATGTGGAACGATCGCGATGTTTGGCTCGACCGAATGGTAAGCAAAGGATACATGACCCCCAAACAGGCCCTAGCAGATAGATTCAAATTAAAAAGCGCAGAATTCTCAGTAGAAAAAGTAAAAGAAGAATTAAGAGTACTCAAGGACTATACCAAGAAACGCACCCTGACCGAACTCAAAAGCAAAAGGGATGAGTCCAAAAGAGCCAAAGACCGACTTACAACCCAATCTAAGTCAAAAGAAATCCAGGGCATCAACGACACACTTACAAAAAAATCTATCTTCTCCAAGGAAGAACTTCGATTCAAGGAAATCGAGGACGAAATCAAAAAATGCTACCTTTACGCGCCTCAAGATGGTCTGGTTGTTTACTATGTATCCGAACAGGCTAGATTTGGCAGCGGTTCCCAACAAGCAACCATCGCTCAAGGCGAACCCGTGCGTGAAGGCCAAAAATTGATGCGTATCCCCAACCTTACCCACATGATGGTCAATACTAAAGTTCATGAAGCCATGCGCAATCGCATCCGAGGTGACCAATGGAAAAAAACAGGCTATGGCGAAATCCGACTTGCTGGGTTATCCCTGATGAGCCAACCCCTAGGAGTGCTTGCTGCCCAAGCAGCTTACTACGAGACCCACAACGATTTTGCCGACAAAGAACAAGAATTAGTAGACAACGGCCTGCCTGCGACAATCCGTATCGATTCCTTCCCTGATAAAGTTATGCAGGGCCATGTCAAGCATGTCGATGAAGTCGCATCTCAATCCGATTGGCTTACTTCGGATGTACGTGTTTATCGCACTTTGGTTTCCATCGATGAGAGTTTACCCGACCTGAAACCAGGCATGAGTGCCTCTGTTACTATTTACACTGACACCAAAGCTGAAGATGTACTCGCAATTCCTGTTCAAGCCATACTTGGTAACACACAAAACGGATTTTTCTGTTTTACCCTTGCCCCAGAAGGGCCAATCGAAAAGCCGGTAAAACTAGGTGTAAGCAATGAAAAAATGATTGAAATTAAAGATGGACTCAACGAGGGTGATGTTGTGGTTCTTAATCCTAAGAGCCTTTCCCGTGATTCCAAGAAGGATTCTTCAAAAGCAGAAAAGGCTGATGCCCCAACTTCACCAAGCTCCAAGAAAAAAGACAAAAAGTCTAAGACATAATCTGGCGAACAGAAATACATTTTCAACTACTTTTAAAGGCTTTACAACTTGGCCAGCGTTCTTAAAATCATTGATCTAGCAAAAGTATATTCCCTGGAAACAGTGTTGGTTTACGCAGTAAAGGGTGTAACACTAGAAGTGGAAGAAGGCGATTTTGTCGCACTTATGGGGCCCTCAGGTTCTGGCAAATCCACCCTCCTTAATCTTTTAGGCTGCCTCGATCGCCCAACCAATGGCCAATACTTCCTTGCTGGTCAAGATGTCGCCAGAATGGAAGATGATCAACTTAGTAATATTCGAAGTCGCTACCTCGGATTCATCTTCCAACAATACAACCTTCTACCACAATACACCGTAGTCGAAAACATCGAGATCCCCCTGCTCTACCAAGGCGCTAAACTTTCCAACTCCACCACCAATAGATGCATCGGCTTGGCCCAACTCGTAGGATTAGGAAACAGGCTTGATCATCGGCCCATGCAACTTTCGGGCGGCCAACAACAACGCGTCGCCATTGCTCGAAGCCTAGTTAACGACCCCGCTGTTATTCTTGCTGATGAACCCACCGGAAACCTTGATTCCAGAACCAGCGACGAAATCATGCACCTTCTTTCCAAGCTTAATGAAGCAGGAAAAACAATTATCATGGTGACCCACGAAAACGATATCGCTTCCTGGGCCAAACGAGTTGTTAGAATGCGAGATGGGGTAATAGAATCTGATGTCAGGAACGAAAAACCCACCGTTTCAATCGAAGGCGCAACCTCTACCATTCAAACGGAACTACTAGAAACCTTGGTGCTCCATCAATCCAAGTGAGAATCGGAAATGCTGATATTTTCCATCACTGCAATCATCTTGCTTTTTAGCCTCTTTGCATCCATTTTACTTTGGGACAAAGGCCGCAGAAGCTTCATCCTTGCTGTGCGAAGCCTTTGGCTTCACAGGCTTCGCGCTTTTCTTTCCGTCCTAGGTATCATTATTGGCACCGGTGCTGTGATCTCTCTCATGGCCTTCGGCGAGGGCAGTATGCAAGACGCCTTGGATGATATCCGAAGGCAGGGTGCCAACAATATTATGATCCGTAGTGTCAAACCAACTGATGATGCAGGTTCTTCCAAGCGTAGCTACATCGCAATTTATGGCCTCACTTATTTAGACTTTGATAAAATTGCTACCATCCCGACCGTTACCAGAATGGTCCCCATGCGCATCTTCCCCCAAGAAGCTAGAAGAGGTTATAAAAGCGTTAACAGCAGAATTGTCTCGACAATCCCCGACTATCTAGACATTCATAACGTCGAAATGAAAAATGGCAGGTTTCTTGTCGCTGACGACGAAGTGCTTTTAAGAAATGTTGCAGTGCTAGGCTCCGAACTCGCTAATAGACTTTTCCCATTCGAAGACCCCTTGGACAAAGAAGTCCAACTTGGAACTTTCTTCTATAAGGTCGTAGGGGTTATGAAAGAAAGATCCCAAGGCGGGGTTTCCACAGAAGATGTTAACTTAGATGTCGTCATCCCCATTGCAACCGCAAGAGTAAGATTTGGTGAAAGAATATTCATGCGCTCTGCTGGCTCAAGATCTGCTGAAAAAGTAGAAATAAGCCAGATCACAATTACCGTCAGCGACATCGAAAAAGTGCGTCCGACAGGTGAAATCGTTCGATCAATACTCGAAAACCACAGTAAAGCCGACTGGACCGTAAATGTTCCCCTCGACCGACTCGAAGAAGCTGAAAGGGCCAAAGAACGATACAAAATGCTGCTCGTTCTTATTGCCTCTATTTCCCTTCTAGTTGGTGGTATCGGCATCATGAACATCATGCTTGCTACCGTCACCGAGAGAACCCGTGAAATCGGTATTAGACGAGCCCTTGGTGCCAAACGCCGTGATATCACGTTACAATTTCTTATCGAAGCTGTCGTGCAAACCAGCGTTGGCGGAATTCTAGGCATCGGCCTCGGACTCGCCATGGTCTACGCCCTACCTTTCATTGCAGAAACTTTCTGGGACGCCAGAATCCCTGCAAAGGTCCATTTCGAATCCATCACATGGTCACTCACCACCGCTGTTGCTGTTGGACTTATTTTTGGCATCTATCCCTCCAGAAGAGCCGCGCTTATGGATCCGATAGAGGCTTTAAGACATGTCTAATACTGATTCGAGTCTACCTAAAGATTTGTTGCGCCTTTGCGAACAACAACAGCCCCATATCTTTCTTGTTTTAGGTTCAGGATATGGGGCATTGGCAGAAAAATTCCAAGACAGAAAATCTTGGTCTTTCAGCCAACTCCCAGAAATCTCTGCTGCAACTGTGCCAGGCCACAAAGGGTGCCTTACGCACGCACGATTCGGCAACAAAAATTTACTAATTTCTGAAGGCAGAATTCACTCTTACGAGGGTTACCCCAAACAAGTCGTCACCGCGACCACCAGAATTGCACACTCTCTCGGATGCCAAACTGGGATTTTTACTAATGCCGCTGGTGGCATTTCACCAAATCTTAGTCCCGGCTCGATCATGCTCATTAAAAACCATATCGATACCATCAGCAAACCTTGGAATAACGACAAAAATACCCCTGGCTTTTTACCCCCAATTGACTCCCCATACGACCCAGCCCTCCTTGATAAATTGAAAAATATCTCGAAATCTCAAAATTTATCCCCAAGCACCGGAACCTACCTTATGGTTTCCGGACCATGCTACGAATCCGCCTCTGAGATCCGAACATTCTCCTCTTGGAACGCAGATGCTGTTGGCATGTCAACCGTCTGGGAAGTTGAGGCTGGATTTCATTTAGGAATGAAATGTGCTGGAATTTCAGGCATTACCAATAAAGCTGCTGGTCTTTCACCCCAACCTCCTTCGCATCAAGAAGTACTCGAAAACGCACATATACTTACTTCCTTTTTTGAAAAACTCCTTTTTAACTATTTGGAGAATTTGTAACACCTAGACCACCACCTTTGCTGCAAAATATGTAAAAGTCAAAAAGAATGACATTTATTTCTTTACAACCTTGCCTTTTCCGTATATAAAACTAATTGTGACCTTGGGTCGGTCGTGGCCGACCGCTGGTAGATCAGGAGATGGATGGTTGGAATCCCCGGTTTAATTTCTTTTTTGTTTTTTTGGTTGGCGATCCCCTCGAATGAGCATCACTTTTCCAAATCTTTCAAATAAGCAAATTTCTCTGGTGAATTAGATAATGTGACAGGTTTTCAATGCTTATTTGTTACCTATCAAATTGTTCTATGATCGGTACTGCTCGATTTCCGGAGCTCCAGACTTAGGTTTTTTTGGTATACGGTGCCATATTTGCTTCTTGGGTTTCAGCTTTCACAACCTCGGTGGTTTTTTAGGTCCTGAACAGTTTTTAAGAAGTTTTGGCACGGAAAGGACGAGCGATGGCGAAGAATATTTATGTAGGGAATCTGACTTGGACGACCTCCACAGATGATCTCAATGCACTTTTCGGTCAACATGGACAAGTTGCCCGTTCACAAGTTATTATGGATCGTGAAACCGGTCGCTCACGCGGCTTCGGTTTCGTCGAAATGGTTAGCGATCAAGATGCCACCAAAGCTATTGAAGCTTTGAATGGCTTCCAGTTCCAAAACCGTGCTCTTACTGTTAACGAAGCTCGTCCTCGCGAAGAACGCGGCCCAGGTGGCAGCGGCGGCGAACGTGGTGGTGATCGTGGCGGTAGCCGTGGTGGCTTCGGCGGCGGTCGCGGTGGCTTCGGTGGCGGCGGTAGTGGTGGTGGCCGTGGCGGACGCGGCGGCGACCGTGGTGACCGTGGCTCCAGCTACTAACACACTATTTTAATTTATTTATCCAAAAAACGTCTTCCTGTACTTGACAGGAAGACGTTTTTTTATGCATTCTATACCCTTGATCTTTTTTCTCTTTGCCATGGAGGGCTTTGTTCTAATGTTTTATCAAACTGAATCTAAGGCGCAAGTTTGGCGCGCTCTTGTTGTTTTCGAAAATCGATCCGAAATGCTTCTTTTCGTTGGCCGTTCTTCCGAACAGGTTCGCGCCAACATCGAACCTGCTTTCAACGATCTCCTAGACGATGAAGAAAAATTGAAAGCTCAGTCCATCTCCCTTCAACGCTGGCACGGCGCACCAGATGCCGGACGTTGGATGCACCAAACCAACCTCACTATGCCTAGCAAAACTCTTCTTGCTAAAGTTGCTTAATTTTTGATTTCATCCGCAAAGCTCCGGCTTCTCCCCGGAGCTTTTTGCATTTAATTTCTCCCTGTCACTCTCCCTTATTTCACTACAATATTTTTATCTGTTTTTACAACCAACAACCTGAGTAATCGGCTTCCCCAATACTCGCTACCATACACCACTAGCCATTAATAATTCGACCAGTTGTTTTTTAATATATCTCCCTGCTTTCAAGAAAAGGACCTGCTCATGTCTCAACCTACACTAAGCCTTTTTGCTTCAGGACTTACCGGCGAAACCGCATTCGATGTCCTTGCTATCGCCAAAAAGTTAAAAGCCACAGGCAAAGATGTAATTGAACTGCAAATTGGCGACAGCCCCTTTAACAGCACGAAACACGCCCTAGTATCAGGCGTTAACGCAATTAACCAAGGTATGACACATTACTGCCCTTCCCCGGGCCTTCCTTCTTTCCGCGAAACTATAGCCAAGAATTACTTCAAGGAATTTGGCGTCAAAATTGGACCCGAAAATGTCACTGTTGGACCAGGCGCTAAAGTTTTCGAACAATTCTTTTGCGAAGCCTTCCTTAACCCTGGAGACGCGGTCCTTGTTTTTTCTCCCCAATTTCCAACTTATAAACCAAACCTCGAAAGGCGTGGCGCTAAAATCGTTTATAGCTCCCTTAAACAAGATAACCAGTTCCGCCCCAACCTAAAGGATGTCGAAGACTTCATCAACAACGAACCTAAAGCTAAAGCCATCTTCCTTAACTCACCCCACAACCCAACCGGCGGGGTGGCAACCGAAGATGATATGAAGGGCCTTGCCAAGCTTATTGTTGGCAAAAATATCGCCCTCTTCTCTGATGAACCCTATTGCCACATGGTTTGGAAAGGCAAACACCTCACTCCATTGGCACAACCTGGCATGCTTGATCACACCGTTGCGGTTTACACATTCAGCAAATCCTACAGCATGAGTGGCTGGCGCCTTGGGTACGCCATTTCTGATCCTAAAGTGGCCGAAATCATGGGGAAAATGATCAACACCTCGCTTTCTTGCGTACCCCCTATCATTCAACTCGCTGGCCAAGCCGCCATCGAAAATGATGACAATGAACGCGACGAAGTCATGAAGAAATTCCACAAGAAAGTTGAAATCCTTGTCCGCGAACTTGAAAAAGTCCCGGGCGTCAAGGTTCTTATGCCTCTTGGCACCTTTTATGTCTTTCCTGATGTTTCAGCAATTTGCAACGAGCTTGGCATCGTATCACACGGCTTGGCCATGTATTTACTTGAGGGTGCTGACGAAAACAAAGGCGTTGCTTGCCTAGGTGGCGAATGCTTTGGTGAGGCTGGTAAAGGCTTCTTACGTTTTAGCTGTGCAGAGCCTGATGAAAGGTTAATCGAGGCTGTCGCCTTCTTTGCGGATGCAATTAAGCGACAGGATCGAGTTAACGCTTATTTGGAGAAAAACCCAAAGTATCGTAAGAATCGTTAATCCAATTCGAACGAAAAAAAATGCTTGCTTTAGTCTTCTTGCGTAAGTGTATACTTTTTAGTAGATTTAAATATACGGAGAGGTGGCTGAGTGGCCGAAAGCACCGGTTTGCTAAATCGGCGTACGAGTAACATCGTACCGCGGGTTCGAATCCCGCCCTCTCCGCTTGGCTGAAATTCGATCTGCATAAGCCCTTACAAACAAACAACTTACATCTTTTATACTTTTGATTGACACAGTACTGTGCCAATCAGTGTGCCAATCAAACCCTTTTTTCCCCCTCTTCAAGCCATGCTTGCATCTCAATAAAGGCATCGTTCGCATACTAATACAACCTCACTTCTGACATGAATTGGCGTGCGACATCATCATGAAGATGATAATAATATCTCACCATTTCTGAATCCTGATGCCCCAACCAACTCATAACCATTGCCTCGGGCACCCGATTGTTCGCACACGCAGAACAGAAAAAATGCCTAAAGCTATGAAGCCTGCCATCATTAAACCCTTTGGCCCCGCCAGCCACTGGGAAACGACCCGCCAAAGGACTCAGCACTTCTCTCTTCAAAATGTTCCGAATGGTATCGGGCTTTAACCTTCCACCTAAAGGCCCATGGAATACTAGTTCATCCTTTGATTTTAAAACCTTCAACCTTTCAAGTATCGGTTGCAAGTTATTGTGAATAGGAAATGATCGACTACGACTGCTCTTCGTTGTTCGAACCTCTCTTTTGGTTTTCTTTATTCCAGCTAAAGAAGACTCATCCTTGATCTGGATCCTTTGATTTTCAAAATCAATATCAGCCCAACGAAGCGAAGCCAACTCTGAAATCCGAAGGCCAGTTGAAGCCAGTGCCCCAATCACACCACCTAACCAATGCAACTTTACATTATCTTCGCAAAGAGCCGTCATGGCTTGCACTTCCACAGGCATCCAACAATAAGTATCAGATCCCCTAGCCTTCGAAACCTTAATGTTTATTTTTGCTGGCTTAAGAATCAATTCATTTTCCACAACCCAATTAATAACTTGCTTTAAACAAATAATTTCCAAATACTGAGTACGATATGCATAACCATTTTTATCAAGCCAGCCAGCATATTTTTCAAGCACTAGAGTGTCAACCTGATCCCAGTTGCTGATTTTCACTTCAGTTTTGCAGAAGGCAATAAACTTATCCATCACAGCCCGATATCGTTTGAACGAGGAAGTTTTTACCCCACCCAAACTTCGAGGTCGGGCTTGATGTTCCATGTAAAGCCTTCTTCCTTCTTCAAGAACCAACGGTTCCTTGGTTTTCAGAGAAATAGGATTTGTTCTCGAAGAAGACAGAACATCATCAAGCTTATACAACCTTTCGGGAATCTCTTCCTTGGTTTTCACACCAAGGGAATACCTACCCAAAGGCTTAGAATTATTTCGACCGTCAGCATAAAACACACCATCCCGTTGGTAAATAATCCAACTGAAATGATGCGAAACCATCGTGATATTATCTCGCTTTTTTGGCATCGCCCCTCCTTTTATTTCAACCAACGGGGGGAAGTATTGCTGGTCTTTTTGTTTTGATTAATGTTCTTAATTTCGGGTGGCATTGATTCCATCCCCCTGCTTTTAAAAAGGTTGTCAGCATAAATCAAGATCCGGGTGCCCTTGCCGCCAGGCTGCCACACTTTTAAACTTCCATCTTGGATTCGCCTTTGAATTGTCGATTTCGACAATTTAGAATGAACCTGAAACTCCTTGGCATCCATCAATACGGCCTTTAACATTCTTTCCTCCTTTTCGTAGGTGATGGGTTTTTCTGTCAGGTTAGAAAAAGAACCTGCTGTGCCTGATTTCTTTTCAGGGTTAATAATCTTAACAGCATGCTTAGGCATTATTTGACCTCCGTGCGTAAATTAATTCATGCGGTCATCCATGCCGCAACTACATTAATTTTGATCGTGGTTATAAATTTGGTCAACGATAAATGATCGTAATTGCGGTGCAAGACCCGTGCAAAAGTCGTGCAAAACTAAAGTGAAAAATTAGGTATCAATTAAACATCGACTAGCATATCAATTTATTTTGCTTTCAATCTCTTTGAATTGGAGAGTGCCACTGGATAAATTTCCGGTCAGGTGACCGAGAAAAAGATATACCACTTTTTTTTGCCAACCTATTTAAATAACCAAGACTAAAGCGTCGGTCAGATTTAATTGTCTTAGCGAAAGGATCAACAATTTTTTCGGGCCAGTTATAATCATGAAACGCCTGAAGTATCACTTGAATTATGGTCATCTTTCCACGGACTTGCGTTTTCAAAACGTCCTTTCCTTTGAATTTCAACAGGCCTTTATCCTTAATCCAAATTGGTTTTTCAACACAAGGCTTACTTTTGTTTTTTGAGATTTTAGACTCTTGATCTGAACCAAAAAGCTCGTTAAGCAAATCAGATTTTTTATTAGAGTCAATCAGTTTCAATTGAAATGCAACCTTAACCAAGCAATAAAGTTCAGGCTTTCCAGTTAACTCTTGAAGTAAAACCGATGGAGTTGCCTGCGGAAGCAAAACTGCATCTTCATCTGTTTCAAGCGGTTTAGGAATTTTAAATTTCTTGGCAAGATATTTCTTATTAATCTCTGGTAAACTTTCCCAAAAGGCAATTCGGTGCTCTTCAAAACCAAGGGTAACCATTAACCCCTTTAAAAATTTAATGGTGCTGGGATGAACATTAGGAAATTCAACAATTAGCATGGTTTTTTGACCTTAATAACGTTATTGATTTACTATGTTTACTTGAACCTAATTCGTGAAAATCATCAATAAGATTTTTATTACATTTTAATTTTATTATTAAAAAATCAAAGATATAAAATTATCTTATATCTTTATTATAATAACAACAGCCAATTAAAAATATCGTTGCGATAACAAACGCTGTCATCGACTCAAAACACAACCCAATGAAGCCGCCTCCTATCAAACTGCCATTAATGTATGCAGTGTTTAATTTTGTTTTTGCTCCCATTTTGTTCTCCTTAAAAAGATGCCAGCCACTCTTAGCGAACGGCTGGCATAACTCAGATTTATTTCATTCGAACTTCCCGATCTAACTCTGAATCCAGAATTATCTCAGGTTTTTTATTTCGTTCCTTGGCAACCTTGAGGCGAAATCCCATTCGCCTAAGTCGTTCAATGTCTTCGCCTGTAACTTTTGATACCGTTTTATACAAATCGGCTTCACCCATGTTTGCTCCCTAGTAATAAAAAAGGCCCCATAGCTACACGCCACAGGGCCGAAATTTTTGAAATTCAAAACCTCATCAAACCAAAACTAACTCCGCTTCCTCAGATGGCGCCTCTATTAAAAAGCTCATCCTTGATCGCAATAATTCAGAAGCCTGTTGTAAACTTGCTTCCAAATCTTTACACTTTTTATCTAGATAAAAGCTGTAGCCTTCGATTTTCATTTTGGTTGCACGGACTTTTTCCTCTGCCCTTCGTAAAGTGTCAGGCCGTGTGTCTTCCCCAAACTTTTGCACGGCTTGCAAATGCTCATCGATGATTGCCTGCAAACCATGCGCCACCGCTTCTTGCACCGCACGATCTCCCTGAGGTGATCCCGCCGGTATGGGGAACCTTTGTAACGATCCTCCGATGTTCCTAACGAAGCGTTCCACCTTCGCAATAAAATCGTGATGAACTTCGGGTACGAAATACACGCCACCTTGATCCCTGATCGAAAACAGATCTGCGTGCCTTTCAAATAGTCGCTGTACAAGTCGTGTAACATCATTAGCAGTCCTTGACTCCAAACAACGTCCAAACTCTTCCTTTGCAAGTTGCTCAAGCTCTAAATTTTCTGAAGTGATATTCCCAGAATGCTTGTCCAGAAAAAGTAAACTCTCAAAGTGGTAGCTGAACTTTCCTTCTTCGAGTGCTTCCCTTGTAAACTGAAAACTAATCGTTGAATGATCCTCTGCAACCTTGCGAATGATTCGCTCGTTATTCAGTTTGCTGCAGGCCCTTGCAAACGCATTTCGGGGAGCAAGTTCCTTCGCAACATCGCAATCCAAATCGCTTGCCATCAATCCAGAAAGTAAATCTGCATGGCTTATTGCAACCCCTTGGATTTTCCAAGTGATGATTTCGCCAAGCATCTTCTGCGACAATTTACCCTCCCCAACCCATGACTGGATTGGAAAGGGCCTCGTGTTTTCGCCCATAGTAGCCTCCTTGTTTAAAGTGATAAAATTCGTTCCACACCATATTCTGAAACATCCACCGAACGAATCCGGTGGACCTCATCACTGATTTTCGCTAAGTCCTCAGGCTCGCTATCAATCACCAAAGTGATTAACTTTGCCTGAACAGATCGTTTCCAATCAATGAAAATTTTTGCTAGTTTGCCCGAGATGTTGCAGGCTGCATCAGTGAGGAAAATCAGATCGGTTTTTCCCTTTGGCGCTTTCAAACTTTCATAAAACTTGGGCATCTCCCTTACCGGAACATCCAAATCCGACCCCATGCCTATGAAAGCTTCTAACCAATCCATTAATCCAACTTCATCCCATTTTCCCAAAGGCAATGGCAATATCCTTTCGCCACTATCTCCTGAATATGCAATCAAGGCGCACCATCGTTTTTGCTGTCTTGCTATCCAAGCAAGCGCTAAAGCCAAAGCCTTTGCAGCATGATTGCGTTCGCCAACCATGCTGCCGCTTTCATCCAAAACAATAATGATGGGCCCCTTGCCCACAGGTTCAGATCCTTGGAATTCCCGACACCAAAGCTGCCTTTCCGTAAACCTTCGCAATACATCCTGCTCAAGAACTGGATCCAGTAACGCAACCAATTCCTGAGGTAGTATTCTCCCCAGATCGTTGTCAGCTTTCAAACCAAGCAGTTCATCGAAGCCATGCTTGGTCTTTTGCCTTTGCTTTGCTTGCGCCAGCCTTCGAAACTTCCCTGCAAGATTGCAAATCTTGTGCAGCATTTTGCTAGAGCGCACCCTTTTGTAAATCGCACCAATTTTCTTGGCATCATTACTTCCGGGTTGACCTTTTCCAAACCCAAGCGCTGCTGCAGATTCATGAGCCAGTTCAACTTCTTCCTCAGCCTGAGCAAGGGCTTTACCAATCGCTCGAAGGTTGGAAAACTCGTTCCGATCTTTATCGTGTGACGGGGGTTTTTCACTCTGCGCTGCAAACTGCTCTGCGAAAGCTGTTGCTGCTATCTCACTAGCGCAAGAGTGCATTTGAGTAGAAGCGTGCAGACCTTGGAATTCGTTAGTTTCCATAAGTTGCTGCAAAAACCTTAAGCGCGAATCATCCACACAAGAAGCATTCAGCCTTGGGTCAGGCTCAAATGCTGCTGCATGAAAATCCACCACTGCTTCCTTGGGAATGTTTAACGCTCGAAGCCGTTCGCTTTCTTCTAAAAGTTGGGTGCCCCTGCGAAAGCCCCAATCATCAACTGCCATCGCACATCGAGGTTTGATTGGTTCAGGTACCGTTTGGATGGAAGTCGCATCATCAAAATCCTGTAAGAAATCAGATTCACTTTTCATGGGTTCATCTCCTTGGGTTAAAGCGCCTCGATTGAAGCGAGCTTGATCTTTTTAATTTGTTCACGCACATGTTTTCTAGCTATTGCTGCCTTGGGATGATTCCCAAGATCGTGCAATTGTTTTTCGATTTCAGATAACTTCGAAGCTGCAACTGCTGCTTGAGCTAACTGTTTTAAATCTGCATTTTCACAAATTTGCTCAACCTCAATTAGAAGAGAATTCACTTTCATCCCTGTTGGATTTGCAACCTTCAATACTATTTGAGTCACCTTTTCTGGTTGCTCTGTAGGGTCTTCCCAAAGTATCGAGGTGAGAACTTGCAAATGTTCAAGCTCCACTAGATTCTTGCCTTCTAGATAGCAGTAAGCTTGAACTGCTTTCACACTCTTGGCTTGTCTACGATCTCCAGGCGAAATTCCTTCCTTGGCAAGTTGCGTGATGATGGATTTAAATGCTTCCCTCGCTTCTGCAGTCCAAGTGATCGCAGCGCTTTCACTTTGTGCTGTATCGATTTCCTCTGGGCTGATTGTGGAGGTTAGCTTTACTTCGCAGGGCTGATTCCACCACAGTCTTTCCCTTCCTGCTTTGGAAACAATGGGCAAGACCCGTTTACGCATTAGGAATCGGTCAAACAGTGCGGTAAGCTCTTTGCCCCCTTCTTGTTCATGTGGCCATTGATTAGCTGCACCAACAAAAAGCTTTAATGGAACCTTAGTTTTAGAGCCATCACCTTGTTCGTAAACTCGTTCATTTAAGATTTTCAGAAGCGTGTTCAAGATCCCTGAACTTGCATTGAAAATCTCATCGCCGAAGGCGATATCTGCGCACGGGAGTTTTCCTTCGATGATGCGAATGAATTTATCATTCTTCAGACCATTAAGGGAAACAGGTCCGAAGATTTCTTCGGGCATACTGAACTTACTAAACAAGATTGAAAACTTTTTGCCTTGCATCCAGCTTAAAAGAGCATCGACGAGCATGCTTTTTCCAGTGCCTGGCGGTCCGATAAGAAGTGGGTTTTCCCTGCAGATTAGCGAAGTTAAAAGAAGATCAACTTCTTGATCTCGTTCCACTAGGGCGCTTGAAAGTTCTTCGCGGGTGCGATGGAATTTTTGCTGGACGGATTGATCCAACTCTAATGATTGACACATATATCGTCTCCTTAAAAAGGGTGAAATTTCTTCCGAACGGAAGAGGAATGAAGAGCAAAGTTATTTTGCTATCGATTGATAGTTATGCTGCTCTTCATCTAATTATGACGCGTTTTTGGGTTGAATTAAGGGGAAGTCTATAACAAAAAGAGCTAGAAATAAAAATGCTGCAAAAAACCATTACTTCAGAAGTTTTTAATGTATAAGTCCAATTAATCACCCTAAAACTCATGGTATAAAATTCAACTATTTGGACTTTGATAGCCCAACCCAGAAACATTACAGAATGAATTTTTGTTAATTTTCGACATATTTACTTAAATAGTTGTTTGGAATCTCGTTCGCTTGGTAAAATAGTTTGATTAATGTATAAAAAAAGAATGAAATTTGACCAAACCAGATTAAAAAAGAGTAGGGAAAGAACGAATGCCTCAAACTCCAAGCCTGACCAATAAGGTTTTGAATGAACGGTATGAGATTCTCCGCCTATTGAGTAGCGGTCTGCATAATAATTATTTGGCAAAAGACAGAAAGTTTTCCAATGTGGTATTAGTAAAAACCCCCTCGATGTTAATCGTTGACAATGAAAGTAATTTGGAAATCCAACGAGAACTGATTACCCTCGCAAAATTAAATCACCCCCATATTGTTAAAATAAATGATTGGGGGATGATAGAAAACTGCCCTTTTCTAGTATTACAATACATCGAAAATGGAGATTTAAAAGAAAGAATTACACGAATGCAAGGCGGTTACAAACCTATGCCTTTAGAGAAACTGGGAAGATGGCTTCCCAAAATCGCAGCCGCCCTTGATTTTATGCATTCAAAAAACATGATCCATCAAAATCTTAGGCCGGAAAACATTCTCTTTGATGAAGCAGAAAATCCTTATCTTTCTGAATTTGGATTTCAAAACGCTTTCGAATCTTTACCTAGGGCGGGGGAAGAATTATCGAAAAATTCGCTGCCGTATCTGGCCCCAGAAGTGCACTTGGGAAAAAGAATAACTGCAAAAACAGATCAATTCAGCTTAGCAGTAATTGTTTATGAAGCACTTGCAGGTAAACTTCCTTTCATGGGAACAACGCCCATTGCAGTGTTTTTGGAATTAATGCAAAGCAAAGCTCATCCAATCCAAGGATCAATAGAAAATATACCCCTAAATGTTTCAAATGCCTTGATGCGAGGAATGAACATCGAACAGGATCAGCGGTTCGGATGTTGTGCAGAATTTGCAAATGCAATAACCGAAATTACCGACCCCCAGCCGATTGTTGAGATTGAACATACGCAGTCCTTAGCCACGCTGATAAAACCTGATGCCTTAAACCACCATGAAAGTGAAGATTTAAAGCAGGCTTCCTCAAAAACTAAACCTGATAATATTTCAAATGATTCACAAAACAAGCAAGCAAAAGATTTTAGCACCGACATCGAAAAGACAGTGGCAAGCCAGACTTCTTGGTTTCAATCAACGGTGGCGCTTGTTTTTTTATCCTTAATCTTTTTGCTTTCATTATATTTCTTCCTTTTTGGGTTCTCCTTTAATGATTCAAATCAAAAACAAAGTGAAGTTCAATCGACTGCGATAAATGTCAAATTAATTTACGATTCCATCGAGAAAGATTTGGTCTTAATTCAATCGGGAAAGTTTCTCATGGGGTCTCCGATAACAGAACCTGGGCGAAACGAAGACGAAATACAGCATGAGGTTACAATAACTAAGCCATTTTACCTTGGAAAGTTTGAGGTATCGCAGGAGCAGTGGGAAAACATTATGGGCAGTTTTCCAGATCCAACCATTAACAAAGGCTCGAATTTGCCTGTTTCAGGATTATCTTGGAATGACTGTCAGGATTTTATTAAAAAGCTTAATGAGAATACCATGGGTGGATATCGCTTACCAACTGAAGCTGAATGGGAGTATGCATGCAGGGCTGGTGCTAAAACAGCATACTCATTTGGTGAAACCCTAACAAATAAGGAAGCTAATTTTTTCGACACCGGTGCTAAACCCCTTGGAAGCTATAATCCGAATGCTTTTGGGCTATATGACATGCACGGAAATGTATGGGAATGGTGCAACGATTGGAAGGGAAAATATTCTGCAAATGCTGAAACAGATCCCCAAGGCCCTTTATCTGGAACTGAGCATATATTACGAGGTGGTTCTTTTATCACTCTTCTTCCAAGCGTCCGATCTTCCAATCGATTTACCTTGTACTCTGAAACCTACAAAAACCATTATTATGGATTTCGCTTAGCAAAAACATTTTGAAGGTTCTGGTTTAGGTCGCATTATTATTATCCTAAGAAAACCAAATTTACTTTTTCGCTCAAGGCGATATAAACTAATGTGCTGGTGCCAGAGACCGCTGTTTTCTAATCAAGGCTATCATAACAATTAAGACAATTTATCAAATTCCTCGGAAAGGATAGAGTGCATAGTCGAGGATTTTTTTAATGGGGTAAGCCCGGCCAAAGAAAACTTCTTGTTGCCAATGACAGGCCTGCCACTAACCTGTTTAAAAAGTTCAGTAAAAGACAACGCCCCAGGTACACCCAACAAGGTTCGTATCACTTCTTTAGGAAAACCAGACCATGATGGGTCGCTAATATCCAACTTTGCTGTTTCAATATCTTTTTTTAACTCATTTTTTAAATAGTTGAAAACTTTCTGTGATTCCTCAGACTTACTTCGAAAAATACTATTATGACTAAAAAGCCCACCTTTTGTACGAGAAACTTCATACTTTTGTACGACAATTATCATAGATGCGGCCAAATTAGTAAGGTCAGCAACTACATCAGGGTTTTTCGGACGACTAATCCTTCCTTTTACTCTACCCTCCAAAAAATCCGACATTAGCACATTTCGTTCCCCATTATCATCATTAAAGATGGCTCTACTTTCATCATAAAAAACATTTCGTCCATGGAGCCATTTAGCGAACTCTTTTAAATTTTCCACGGAGGGCCTATAATGACCGCTGTTATTTGAGATCATTTCGACTTTTCCGCGTTTCACCTTGATCATGCCTGCACAGCGGATATCGGCGCCCCCTACAAAAGAGGAATGGTGAAGATGGTTTTCTTTATGTTCGCCGGCCAAAAGTGTGCCACAGGTAGTCCAAACATAGGCGGCGCTATGCCATTGGCCATTCTTGCCGTGGAGATGTTGCGTATCGAATAATCTAAGTTTCTTACTATTATTGCCAGCCAAAGGAAACTCCATAACCAAGCCTTCATGGGATGAAGGCATCAGCCAATGAATTTCATCAACCGCTTGGATAGGGCTCTTTTTTTGGACGGAACCGTATGGCAAGTATATGATTGGTTTAATTCCCTTGTTTGAAAGTCATTACCATTAACACCCAAATATTCCTCACAATCCTGGCCTACACAAAAGTGGTGGTTTTCCATCCAAACGAAAAACGGAGTATTTAATGCTAAATGTGAATTAGAAACGTTGTTCAATGCATTAGCATTCACAAATGTGGCTGCTGCCTTGCCTTGTTTTGCGAGGGCTCCAATCCATTCTCCAAAAACAAATTCCATCGGGCCAGCAAAGTCCCTATAATTTAATATCCCATTACTTTCAAAATGCATCTCAAAAGACCGATGAGCGGGATCCAATGCCTCCATTCGAGTTCCAGGTTGAAGCCTAGCCCCGCCCATCGGGGCTACATGAGGAGACTTCAGGAAATTTATGAACGCTGCTGGGTCAAGGTATTGATAACCTGCGCCTTGAGGCTGATAAAAAGCATAGATTTTATCCAGGTACTCAGCCTTTAGTTTCGCTTGATGTTGCAGAAACTCTGAATGCCTCCTAAAATCTGCAGGTGCCTTTAATCCGTCCTTACTTGCTAAAAACAATTTTACTTTGCTTTCGATTGCACGCAGACGATTTGTCCGTATCCTAAAAAAGCTCATGTCAGCTTTCTCTACTCGATGATAAATTTTTAAATCAGCCGTAACAGCATCAATAAAAATATTTAATGGCCCAACCCGTTTATGTATTCTCATGGTACTTACCCAAAGAGCATCTGAGCAAACATCACGCCAAGGTTGTTGTGCCATAAATCACCCTTAAAAAAATTCTTGCTTCATTCATATAAGACTACCGCAATTGCATGGTCAGCCAAGCGATACTTGGGAATAACTCGATATGCCCAAATTGCATCTCTCAGAAAATCTCATTTGGCAGATAAACAGTTTAATTCATTACAAAAGCATCACTTTTCGAGTGCCAAAAAATCTTTTAATGTCGGGCCAATATGAATTCGCTGGGCGTAAGCTTTTCTGTATTGGCAAGCATCTACAATAGACATGCTAACAACGAAAATTTTATCACAAACATGCATCAAATCTTATTTTACTGACGCTAATCTACCAAGGCACTTTTTCATAACAACAACAATCTGTTGCAGTAATAAAACCGAATAAAACCCTTTCAATAGTTTTGTGTTCCACCCAATGATATTTATAGAAAACAGTATTATTTTAGTTGCAAATTTGCTGTGCTTCGCTAATATTTATAAACAAATTAAGAGGAGATAATAATGGGTCACAAAAGTTCTTTACAAGATTTTCATACTAAACATGGGGTAATGTGTAATGCACTTGCTGGATGTATTAAAGCGTTCCATTCAAATGCAGGTATTAATTTCAATATATTAAAAGGATTTTCATTTCACCAATTAGATTTTATTGTGAATCAAAACCGCTACTCAGAGCATGTGGGTAGAGTAGAAGGATTGAAATTACATTCTCAAGGTACTCAGGTGGGGAATGCAGCTGGAAGAGGAGCAGCCGTTGCCGCTAACGCTATTGTGCCCATGGGTGTAAAAATGGGGATCGCGGCAGGAGTTAAAGCAGCGAAGATACCACAAAATATACCAATAAATATACCACAATTGGCAATACCCGTTATTTTGCCTGCCGGAGTTACAGTAGCACTTGCCCCAATAGGCGCTGCTATTGGTCCTTGGATTGGCGCTGCGCAAATCATGCATAAATTTCGAACCGTCAATAATATGTCATTGCTTGATTTGCATGACTTTTATCCGGATGGCTATGACGCATACTGTACCCATTGCCCAACAGCCACATCACGCGACCTCGGCTGGGGCATGGGAACATCTGATAGGAAGTGGAAAACCTGTGAAGATAGTTGTTGGTATTTTGCAGATAGAAGTGATTTTCTTGTAGCGAAAAAAGCCGCTATGCTTTTTTTGGGCGTTGCAACTTTAGGAATTCTACCCGTGGTAGTGGCGATAGGTAGTTTTAGTGTTGAAAAGCGTCTCAAAGTTAAATTTGAATATAAAGATAAGAAACATTACTTGACGCCCCATAATGCAAAATGGGAACCGGACCAAGATAAATGCAGTATTCCCGATTGTGAAACCGGTCAATTAGGGTCAAGATGGAATATTTTCGATGGAAACACAAGAAAGACATCGAGGCATCACTGCCGTCTCTGTGGCAAAGTATACTGCGGAGAACATTGCAAAATTAAAGTCCCTATGATTGCTCCACTCGAGAAAGGACACGAACAGCGCGGAAATTGCCGATTTGTAAATAAAAAATACAAATCTATAAGAGATACCAAGCAACATAACATTCCTATTCCTGGCCAATTGATTTGTTCTAAATGCTTGATTGACATAAAAGAAACATCTGAAATGGACATTAAAGGATATATGGATGAAAAAACACTTAATGCCCAGAACCTCATAGATTGTGCTCTTAAACACCAATGCCCCCGAGCGCAGGCTGCCCTTTTGGTGGCATTCCGCGGTAACCACTTGGAAGCTATCAAAGCAATGTTTGCAAACGACGGAGCAACGGTTTTAGCCAAAAAAATTCTGGATTGGTAAATTCTATTCTGAAGATAAAAACCTACTTGCAACTTTAATATCTTAGGCGGAATTCGACCCGATAAAGTTGTTCTGCAAAACGATTGTTGCCTGAAAGTGCGAACTGTGCACCCACCCCCATGTCGTAATGGCTACCCATGAACATCCTAAGGCCTGGCCCAATATATTGGTAGCTTATGCCAGAACTATTAGTTACCGGGATTGATGATGTAGTTCCGCTGGAACTGGAACTAGAACTGGAAGATCCGTAAAAATCATTAGTGGAAGAGTTTGTAGAAGAAGAAGAAGTTGAAATGCTCCCCGTTGGGATTGTACTAACATCTTGATTGCCCCCAGCCTGAAAATAATACCCGCTGTATTCTAGAGTTCCAATAATCGGTATGTCTGGATTCACCTCGTGCAAAACATGATTCAAGCTAAGATGAGCATGCAAAAGGCTACCCGCAGTACCAACTGGAGGAGTGGTAGATCCCAAAGGAATCCATTCAGAAATCTGCCCTTGTAAATAGGTTTTCTCTTTAAGTTTTAAGCAAACAAGCAGGGAAGGCTCCAAAGATACATGGCCTGTACCAAAGCCCGCGGTAAAGTTTCCAGTAGGTAGAAAAGTCTTAAATTCCATTGCAATTTGAATGAGCTCTGTATCGAAAAGAAGAGATTTTGTACCAATCATCATGTCGCCAAATGCTCCCCCACCTTCTGAGGGGTCAATTGAAAGAGTCCTATAAGAAATATCAGAAAGAATACTGAATCCACCGGTTGCAATCTCGGTTGAAATGTAGACATCATTATAATTCAAAGATTTAACCTGATAAGGAAAAATAGGATTAGGAGCGAACATATAAGCATTTCTTGTGGGGTTAACGAGGTTACGGCCGATATCCCATCGAAGTTTTTGCTGAGAAATTGGCCGAATGCTATCAGAATAAAACGCGGAATCAGCAAGTGGAATCCATTTTCCCTCATAGCAGGGGTCTGGGCAGCAAAGTGCCTCATACATGGCGCCTGCCATGCGGCCTGCAAAAGTTTTGTTATGCTCCCAAGGGTAGCAATTGTGCCTCCCGGGTGTACACCCTTCTGGCCCACAGGTAGAAGAGCCTCCTGAAAGATGGGAACCCCCGGCACCCAAGCCACCCCCAGAACCTATGGTTCCTTTGCCGCAACTTGAACAGCCCTGCACTAGAATAATTTCGCCATCAGTCCCAAGGGTTATCTGATGGTTGTGGCCTGCATTAATAACATTAGGGTCTTCCATTAGAAATGGAGTTGGCAAACCATCGGTCTTTTTCGATTCTGTCCCTGGGAAGATAGGAAAAAGGGGGGCAGTGACTAACTCGGTTTTTTCGTTGGCTGCTTTCTCTTTAGGGCGAGGTAACACTTCTTTATTCGCAATAACATTATTGCTATAACTTGGCGCAGAATAACTATTTGCTTTAGCTTGCGAAGGCAGGGGCAATTTCAGATTTACAAGTTCGATTTCTTTGGTTGGTGCAATAATTTGGGGTGTTGGTTCTGCTTTAGGAAGGCTCACCATTGTCGGAACTATAATTTGGGCTGCTGGCACTACAGCAGGAAGAGTCAGTTTTTCTTGAAAAACCGGAGGAGTATTATTTTTAATCGGGGAACGGCTTTTGGAAATATCAACAATTAAAAGCGCACTTTTTTGTACCGCATCAATAGGCGCAAATAAACGCCATGCAATCATCAACACGGATGAAAGTAGGACCAAAACAAAAATAACTCTAAACTTCAAAGTCATTAAATCACCATGGAACACACCTAGTACTGATAACTTATCGGCATTTAAAATAGGAAGACATTAATGGTTGTATCACTTTTTCCAATAAATCAGGCCGCGCCAAAATACCCATTTCTCCAAGGTTTCCAGTGCCTCGGCAATTATCCATGAAAATGGTTACTATTCAAATTCGAGTTCTAGAACCATGCGATTGGATTTCAAAAATAGATTTAGATAGATGTGATTTCTTCTTAAGTATCGCTGGCCAATTCATTCTAAGCATGAACAAAAAGCAAATTATTTCCTTAAACAATCCCCGCAGACTTGTTATGGTACTAGTAGGAATATTTGAATCAAACCTGAAACGGGATATCCGAATGCCACCAGCAGCAAGACTTACCGATATGCATGTCTGCCCTATGCTAACTGGGCCGGTTCCCCATGTTGGTGGCCCGATTACGGGTCCTGGTATGCCCACCGTGTTAATTGGCGGTTTGCCAGCTTCTGTTGTCGGTGATCTGTGTGTTTGCGTCGGGCCACCAGATACAATTGTGAAGGGATCAAGCACTGTCATGATTGGCGGTATGCCTTCCGCCCGCATGGGCGATAGCACAGCCCATGGCGGTTCGATTATATTGGGATGCCCGACGGTAATCGTTGGCGGATAATTTACTTCGTCTCACACACCCTATTGCCTAAGCAAAAATGAATACGCATGGGTGATACCAAAGGCTAAGGTAGCAAGCCTAAATTGTGGGCATCTTCATTCAAGTAACAAACCTCTAAAGCAATAAGATGAGAAAGGTTGAGGATAATTCTGAATTTGCGTTTTTCAATAGCTAATCGGAATAATCGATTCAACCCTTTTTTTCATTCTAATCACTCCCCTCCTCTATTCACGATGGCGAGTGTATTTTAGCAGCTTAATTTGGGTAATAATTCAATTTCTTAAACCCGATAGAATTGACAGGGGATTTCTCGAACCGAGAATCTTTTAAGGCCCAGCATCGGATTTCGTGGGCTTGGATAAAAGAGTTAGGAATATTCCTAAAGCTTTTGTTCTTTTTAGATCGCACTTTATTTTGCAGGATGCAAAGTTAGGGTTCGTAATGTTGCGCAAGATTTTTAAAAAGATGTTGAATGTTAACTGGGGCAATGTTAAACCAAGTCCTGCCCGAAGACCAATTCTCCAACTTCTTCAATTTGAAGATAGAATTGTTCCTGCTACCTATACAGTTCAAAACTTAAACGCATCCGGCACAGGCTCGCTTTTTGAACAAATTACTTCAGCTAATGCTACTGCAGATGATGATGAGATCGTTTTTAGGTCTGGTGTTACTGGCACAATCACTCTGGCAAGTGCATTGCCTCAAATTGCTTCTACAGCAACTGCAGGAACCCTCACTATCACAGGTCCAGGGGCTAATTCGCTTACCATTAGCGGCAATAATCTCTTTAGGATTTTTGTCGTTAATACCGGGGGAAATCTTACCCTTAATAATATCACCGTTACTATGGGAAATATTACGGGCAACGGTGGTGGTATTTTTAATCAGGGCACTCTTGCTATTAACAGTTGTACTATTTCAAACAGTACAGCAACCGGAAACAGTGCAACAACCGGTGGAGGCGGCGGGATTTTTAACCAGACTGGAGGTACACTCTCAATTACCAATTCCACCATCTCTAGTAACACCGCAACTGGTGGTACTGGCTTTGCTGGTCAAGGGGGGGGTATTTCTAATTTAGGTACAATCACCTCAATTACTAATTCCACCATCTCTAGTAACACCGCAACTGGCGGTGCTGGCGCTGCCGCTGCTGCTGCTAGCGGTGCTGCTGGCGGCGCTGGCGGTGCTGGTCAAGGGGGTGGTATTTTCAACTCCGGTACAATCACCTCGTTAACCAACTCCACTTTATCTGGTAACATCGCAACTGGCGGCAGGGGCGGAAATGGGTCGAATGTCAATGGAGATAATGCCCTTGCTGGGGATACTGGCGGCGCTGGCGGCGCAGGTGGTGCTGGCCAAGGTGGTGCTATTTTCAACTCCGGTACAATCACCTCGTTAACCAACTCCACTTTAAATGCTAACACCACAACTGGTGGCATGGGCGGAACTGGCGGAATTGGCGGCAATGGCATTGTTGCCACCCCCTCTGGGAAAGGCGGTACTGGCGGTGCTGGTGGTGCTGGCCAAGGGGGCGGTATTTTCAGCTCCGGCACCACCTTTTCCCTTACTAATTCCACTTTAAATGCTAACACCATAACTGGCGGAACTGGCGGAACTGGCGGCCGGGGTGGCAGGGGCAACACAGGGGAAGGCAGATCTGGCGGAACTGGCGGCCGGGGTGGAAATGGTGGTACTGGCCAGGGTGGTGGCGTTTTTATCAATGCTGGCACAAGTCCCCAAATAATTTATGCCACGATTTCTAGTAATGCTGTGACTGGTGGCGCCCTTGGTACTGGGGGTTTAGGTGGTCCGAATAGTAATAATAGTGGTACCGGTGACGCGGGTTTACCCGGTGACGTTGGCACTACGAGCGGCGCTGGAATTAACAACTCAAGCATCACTAGTAGCTTTACCCTTCGCAACACCATCATTGGAAATAATACTGGTGCCAATGATTTCGGTGGTACTCAACCAACAGCCGCAAATTCGACCAACAACCTAATAACCTCAGGTACACTGACTGGGGCAAATACTGTAACCAGTGCACAAATCAATCTTGGGCCCTTGGTAAACAATCTCGGGCCAACCTTTACCCAAGCATTAAGTTCTCCTAGTTCAGCTATCAACGCTGCTGCAAATATCGCAGGCACTACCACGGATCAAAGGGGCTTTACAAGGCCTAGCGCCACAACCATCAGCATTGGCGCCTTCCAGTATTATGCACCTCCAACTGTTGTAAGTGTAACCCCCAATTCGGGGTCACCCAATGGTGGAACATCCATCACCATCACCGGTGCCAATTTTGTTGCAGGACCTACCACCGTTACCATCAATGGCGTTCTAGCTACGAATGTAACCGTTGTTGATACATCCACCATCACCGCAACCACACCTGGTTCTTCAACGACCGGACCCGTTAGCGTTTTGGTAACCACTGCGGGCGGAACAAACATCGCCAACACCTTGTTTAATTACATTGGGCAATCATCGACAGCAAATGTTACCACCCCTGCAAATGGCGCTGGAAGTGCCCTCCCCTTCACCACGCAACCCATTCTTACTTTTGTGGATTCATTTGGTTTTACCGACACAAATTACAATCAACCTGTGACCATGACGGTAAGTGGGGGTGATGGATTTGCGACCACAGTTGGCACCACCACAATCAATGCAGTTGCCGGCGTAGCCACCTTCTCTGGTGTTGGCATCAGTGGCACTGCGGGAATTACCTATACGCTTACTTACACTTCCGGCGTTATCACTACTAGCCAGACCATTTTACTACAGCCCGGAACTGCGTCAGAGATTTCGCTTCCCAATAGTGCAGCGGGGGCAGCAAGTGGTTCACCGTTTACCACCCAACCTATCGTCAACATAATAGATTCTTCAGGCAATACTGTTACTAGTAACACCGCCCCCGTTACCATAGCCGTAAGCGGTGGCGATGGACTGGCCACTATTTTTGGCACCACCACGATCAATGCAGTTGCTGGCGTAGCCACCTTCTCTGGTGTTGGTATCAGCGGCACCGCAGGAACAATTTATACTCTGACTTTTACTTCTCCTGGATTGATCAGCACAACTGAGGACATTCTACTTTCATTTGGAAGCCCTACCCAATTGATAACTAGCCTCATTGCAAAAGGCTCTTCAGGATTCCCCTTTATCCAACAACCAGTGATCGTCATTCAAGATGCATTTGGTAACACCGTTGCAGACAGCAATGCCCTTGTTACCATGAATGCGAGCGGAACCGATGGATTGACTACCACCTTAGGCACCACCACAATCAACGCAGTGAACGGCATTGCAACCTTCACTGATGCGGGCATCAATGGAACAGCAGGAATTACCCAAACGCTAACCTTTGCTTCCCCAGGGCTAACCTCTGCAACACAGGGCATTACCGTAACCCCCACGGTGACCTTTAATGACAGTAATATATCTATTGAAGGCACCTTTCCAAACCTCTTGATCTCGGGTACCGGGTTCTCCCCCACCGCTGCCAGCAACACCGTAGTTTTCTCTGGCCCTGCAAGTGCGGGTGTTGTTTACTCTATAACCTCGGCAACATCCACCCAGTTGACTGTAACTTTTACTACAGCGCCCACTGTAGCTGGTATTCTTTCTGCAGTCGTTACGACAAACGGTAATAACAGTGGCAATGCGGTACAAGTAGCGAATATTACAACCGCTCCCGCCATTAGTTCTACAAACCCGCCCAACCTGGCAATAAATGCCAGCACCATTAACATTACAGGATCAGGTTTTGTTACGACCGCTAATACCAGTACCCTAATATACAACACCGTCACATTCAATCTAGGTGCTGTTGGGACAGTCACTGGCGTTACAACTGATACTAACAACTTCCAAACCCTAGCCGTATCTATCACAACACCACCTACAACTACTGGAATTCTTACTGCAATTGTTAATACATCGACCACTGGCGCTGCACCCTATCTTTCCAGTGGTGCACCAGTTCAAGTCGCCAACATCGTTGTTGCCCCGACGGTTACTTCCACCCCAACCAATTATTTAGCAACCTCCTCCCCCACAATCACCATTAACGGTACTGGTTTTGACACTACCCCCGGCAATAACACCGTCAATTTCAGCACTGGTTCAGGCACGGTAACTGCTGCAACTTCAACCCAACTTACCGTGACTTTCAGCACTCCACCCGCTTTGGGTAATCTCACTGCAGTTGTCACCACCAATGGCGGCAATAGTGGTAGCCCAAGTGGCACCCCGGTTCAAGTTGCAACCATTATTGTTGCTGCACCAACGGTAACTTCTAATTCTGCAAATTTAACCACCACCACAACTACATTGACCATCAATGGCACCAATTTTATTCCCGTCGCAGCAAACAATACCGTTGCACTTAGCCTTGGTGCGGTTGGAATTGTAAGTTCAGCAACTTCCACGCAATTGATAGTTTCCTTGATCACTCCTCCAAGCAGCAGCGGCCCCCTTACCGCAGTGGTTACAATCTATGGGGGCAATAGTACCCCTTTAGTTCAATTAGCAACCAGCACCCCTGTGCAGGTGGCGACCGTGGTTGTTGCCCCTACCGTGAATACGGTCAACCCGCCCAGTCGGGCAATTAACGCCACCACCTTGACTATCACGGGCACCGGATTCTCCACCACCCCTGCAAGCAACACCGTTGCATTCAATCTAGGTGCATTTGGCGTGGTGACGGCCTCCACTTCAACTCAATTGACCGTGGCCTTTACCACGCAACCCACTACAGTTGGATTTTTAACTGCAGTTGTCACCGCCACCGGGGTTTCCAGCGGCGCTCCCGTTCAGGTGGCTAATATTGTTGCTGCCCCTACTGTCACAAGCACCACTACCAATCTTGGTATAAATGCCACCACCCTTACCATTACTGGTACGGGGTTTAATGCAAATACGCCACTTAGTAACACTGTAACTTTAAGTAGTGGCACTGGCCTGGTAACCTCGGCAACAGCAACCTCTTTGACTCTGACATTCGCAACGCAACCGTTTCTTAGCAACCTTACTGCCGTTGTAAACTCTTTTGGGGGCAATAGCGGTACCCCAAGTGGCACACCAGTTCAAGTCGCAACTATTATTGAGCCCCCGACTATCACTGCAAGCACAGCTAGCTTGGCAATCAATGCACCTACCATTGTTATAAATGGTACAGGGTTTTCCAACACAGCGGCCAGCAACGTTGTTACATTTAATAACGGCGCTGTGGGCACCGTAACAACTGCCACTTCAACCGCGTTGACCGTGACCTTTAGCATTTTGCCTTTAGCGCTCGGAACACTCAGTGCAAGTGTTGTTTCCAATGGCATAACTTCCGGTAATCCTTTTGGCACTATGGTTCAAGTCGCAACTATTGTTGCTGCGCCAACTGTAACTTTCAGCAACGCTAATATCGCAAGTGTTGTGACCACCCTTACCATCCTAGGCACTGGCTTTAATGCAACCACTCCTGCCAGCAATACCGTAACCTTCAATAACGGTGCTATTGGTACTGTAAACTCTGCAACTGCAACCCAGTTAATCGTAACTTATTCTACTCAACCGGCTGCTGGTGCCCTTACTGCAATTGTTACTTCTTTTGGTGGTTCGAGTGGTGCTGCAGTTCAGGTCGCAACTATCATCGGGCCCACAATTTCAAGCGTTACCCCAAGTTCGGGAACTCCTTCTGGAGGAACCCCCATTACTATCGTTGGTACCAATTTTGTTTCGGGCGCCACGGTTACTATTGGCGGGCTTGCCGCAACCAATGTCGTGCTTGTGTCCTCTACCATGATTACCGCAGTCACACCTCCTGGAACTTTAGGAACTATCGCTAGCGTTGTAGTAACCACCATCGATGGCAAAAGTGCTGCTAACTCCAATGCAACCTATGCTTATAGCGCAACGCCTGTAAATATCACGATCACCACAACCCAAACCATTCTTCGAATCAACCAAACCGCAACCATTACATTTACCTTATCTGCGTCATCCACTAACTTTGTACTTGCTGATGTCGTAGTTACCGGTGGCACTCTCTCCAATTTTTCAGGCAGTGGCACTCTCTACACTGCAACCTACACCCCCACCGTGGCTACCTACACCACCGGTTCAATTTATGTTCCTGTTAATGCGTTTACCGATGCTTACGGCACGCAAAGCAACCCCTCTAATGTTGTAAGCACTATCATCAACACCATTGCACCACCCTTGATGGCATCAACAAGTATTTCTGGAACAGGCAACGCTCAAACAGGCATTCAATTAGTCAACCCTTTTACCGGGGCATTGGGAAATGTTGTTTATCCCTTCCCATTTTATAACGGCAATATTTCAATCACAAGGATGGATTACAACCAAGATGGGATCGACGAAGTGGTTGCAGGCGCTGGCCCAGGCGGTGGTCCAGCCATTGCCATCATTAATTCGGTAACTGGAGTAACTCTTGCTGCATTCTTTGCTTTTAGTTCTAGTTTCACCGGTGGCGTTTTTGTCGCAGCAGGTGATGTTAATAATGATGGCTTTGATGACATTATCGCAGGCACTGGACCTGGCGGCGGGCCCGTAGTCACCGTTTTCAGCGGGCAAAACCTTTCCACTCTTGCTTCTTTCTTTGCCTATGAATCAACCTTTACAGGTGGAATCACCGTTGCTTCAGCAGATGTAAACGGGGATGGTTATTGCGATATCATTACCGGCGCTGGCCCAGGTGGTGGCCCTTTAGTCAAAGTGTTTAATGTTGCAACCAGTAGCGTCATTAGCCAATGGTACGCCTATAGTTCCCAATTCACCGGCGGTGTTTTTGTTGCCGCGGGAGATCTTAACAACGATGGCAATGTAGAAGTAGTTACCGGGGCAGGGGCAGGTGGCGGCCCAGTTGTAGGTATTTTTAACAGCCTAAATGGTGCTCAAATCAATGTGTATTTCGCTTATCCAACTGATTTTATGGGCTCGGTTCGGGTCGCAGTAGGCTATGGCAACAATGACCCATTTCTTGATATTTTAACAGGTGCTGGACCAGGTGGTGGGCCCGTTCTTAGCGTTTGGTCTTTCCCTAGCCTTGACTTAATTAGCACCTACTTCGTTTCGAATCCTTCAGGCCTTAATGGTATTTGGATCGCTTAATCAAGCTCCTTGCTAATTTTATCGCGATCCTGATAGAAAAATTTCCCCCCTGCTTACGACGAAAAACCTTATCCCATTTCTCCCATCTTTCCCTTTGGGAAAAATTCCTACTTTTATTAAAATCAGAAGTCAAATATTCCGATCAAATATAATAGTTTACTTTTTACCGATTTGCTGTTGCGGAAATGCAATCATGAATTTCTTATCCAAACTACTTTTAACCTTGGGGTTGTCTTTCATAATGCTGGCATTTGCCAGCGCACAAGAAGCGGCAAGTAGCGCATCATCAGCCACTGGCCAAGTATCCAACATCTATACAAAGCTTCTCCCTGGCGCAGAACAAGTAAAAAAACTCAAAGCAAAATTCTGTAAGTGCTGCCTAGGAAAGATTATCAGTAACATGATGCTGCCCTTAAGCCTTGCCACGGGCGGTTGTATTAAACCATGCTGCCCTCCAATCCCACCAGCCGACATGAAGAAATCCAGTGCTTCCGCACAGGGGGCTTGTGCAATCATTGCTGGAGATACAGAAGAATCACACGCACGAAGAGCAGCAGTCCGATGCCTAGCAAAGGTTGATTGCAATTGGTGGCCCGAAACTGAACTGGCTTTAATTAATGCATTAAGAACAGATAAAAATGAATGCGTTAGGCATGAAGCTGCAATGGTTATAGGTTCGGGTTGTTGTTGTACAAAAAAAATGATTGAAGCCTTAACCATTTGCATAAATGCTTCAACAAAGGATGGAAACCCTGCAGAAAATTCAGACCGGGTTAGACAACAGGCGATCAATTCGCTGCAGCATTGCCTGGCATGTTATAAAGAAAAATCAAACCCAGTAAGGCCGGAATTCCCAGGCGAACCGCCAGTAAAGCCCAAGGAAGTTGGCGCAGCCATCAATTCAGACAAAGAATTTCAACTTGCTGCATACTATGTAAATCTTGAAAAATGCCCTGCC